>Ga0209700_100218_pt1 | contig 96760 bp, 36 predicted proteins | sample SiratroredBW_FD_187528 | JGI IMG/M metagenome (GOLD analysis project Ga0209700, IMG submission 187528) | Root nodule microbial communities of legume samples collected from California, USA - Siratro red BW (SPAdes) (version 2) | ecosystem: Host-associated > Plants > Roots > Nodule | place: USA...
TTTTTTTTTTTTTTTTTTTTTTTTTTTTTTTTATTTTTTTTTTTTTTTTTTTTTTAATTTGATTTTTTTTTTTTTTTTTTCACTTACAAACAATACATTAATTTTATATATAATTAATATAAGATTTCCAATTTACAGTAACATAGAATAAGAATCAGAAGAACATATGATACTTCTGTATATTCAAATCTCAATTCAGATAAATTCTAAATAAACTTTGATAATATATTAGAAAAAGTAATTCATTAAAATAAAATGTGTTGCTTACATAAAAAAATAGTATTATATATAATAAACAAACGTCTTAACAAATTGAATTTAAAAAGAAAATAATTGATTAAAAAGTATTTATAATATATTTACTAAAAATTTGAAGTTAGTGAATGGAGAATAAAAATATAGAAAAGTTTATAATCACAATTTAGAGATCCTAGACATAATCATTAGTCGTGCTGCTGGGAGCGGTTACTATCTACACAGCGACATGGAGAAAAGTTTTTAGTATGATGATAATAATTTTAATAATTGTGACTTATAAAAACCTTGATGTTTGACGTGAAGTATGATAATTGAAAACTTAATGTGTTTTTATTATATTTATCAAATATAAAATTATTATTATTATTATTATTATTATTATTATTATTATTATTAATTAAAAATCAACTATAAAGATCGTGGTAGTTATTTAAAAAAAATATACTATGTATTAATGATTTTTCTTCTTTTGTCAAACTATATAGAGGGTAAATGAGGTGAAAATGTAAAAAAATATTGAATTAGAGTAATTTGACAAAAGGTCATAGTTAAATAGAGCAACATATTTTTATTTAATGGGTGTCAATAAAAGTATATAAATAATTGATTGATACATGCACGTGGGATTCTGTTGAAAGACTCCAAATACAAATTAATAGAATGAAGTCTTTTTCTCATAATGTGACATTACACCCGTTATGTAATTAATTGTACAAAATTATCATAATTTTTTGAATTTATTTTTAAATATTCAACTTAATTTCACAATTATCTAAATCACTGTAATATAACTTTTCCGGCTAACTAAAAAACCCACGCAGTTGGATTTCCAATTAAAATTGCATTCCTAATTAGTGTTGATTTTTAATCATTATTATTTATATTTCAATTAAAAAAATATTTAAAGTTATACAAAAATTAAAATTAAAATTTCTAAATGGTTGTTCTTTTTAACCACCACTATAATAACTTTATTTTTTTAACATATAGAAACATAATTATTTACAAAATAAATTTTAATAAAAAAAATTAATAAAAAGGAAATAAATGGAATTTTAAACTTTTATATGATAAATTTATATAATGTACAATAAAAGTCGTATCACCCTAATTAATTAAAACTATTTTTTAATAAACGATCAAGAGGTACGGAAATCTAAAAAATCAAGAGATAAAATTCATAAAAAAATAAATAAATAAGTTTTAAACATATATTCACGTCCCATGTGAATCTCGTCTGGCGTAACTGAGATAGTGTCAAATAAATCCAAGAACACTGATAAAAAGTTATATTTTGTATATTAATATTATAATTATAGTTTTATATTTGTTTTTGTTAGAAGAAATACTTATAGATATTTTTTTTATCGTCAATACCTATAGATATGTTTGAGAGGATAATTGAAAAGTGACACTAGTCATAATTATCGCCTAATTTTCCTTTCAAATGTAGTTTCTAATTATCTTTATTTATCTTTCAATATAGCCCATTGTAAAGAAATGATGGAATAGGAAAAGGGGAATTGAGCAAAAGACTTTATTAGACATTGAATAATTTTCTGATAGGAGCAAGTAAACTTGCAAGTATGAATTTTTGTAAGAAAATTAGAAACTTGGTTCAGTGTGTAAATCAAGTAATGACTTATTCCAATTTAATTAGCAAAATCATTGTTTAAAGAAGCTTATTGATTTGATGGCAGTAATAGTATAATTTGCTTGTAATTTTATTTTATTTTATAAATAAAAAAATTAATTAGTAATGTCAAATTTAAGTTTTTGGTATTTAATTATATTACATACTATTCTTTTAATATTTACACCTTATTCCATTATTTCTAGTTGAAATGTGTGATCTCTGATAAAAAAAAAAAAAAAAGAATTGAAAGTACATATATTTAAGTTGCCCAAGTTACTTCTCAAAAAAAAACATTAATAAGCTAAGAACAACCTAATGGTTAACTTATATAGAGTCCTAAAATATGTAAATAAAATCCTGACTATAAGTAATTTGCAAATTACCTCCTTAGACATCGACTTTTTGTTTTCTAATTAGACAATAATACTGGCAAATGTGAGTAGAACCTGATTAAAAAGTATTTATACATTTAAGAATCTAATTACAGATTTTTAAAAATTTATGAACTTACTTTAAAAAAAAAAAGTTTGAAAATTTGAGATACAAAGTTTATGTGACAAAATTAACTGATAAGTTAGATAATAATTGATCACTTACTTGCTAGTCAATATATAAGTCAACTTTTAGTCTGTAAGTTTTGAATTTTAAAATCGACCGATTGAATTAGATATATTTTAAAAAAAGTAAAATGAAAACATAATTGACAAATGTAAAATCACATAAAAATATATAATTACATAATTCTTTTATATGAATAAAATTTGTCTTTTAAAATAAAATATGTTGTTATTATATAATTATAATTTTAAACTTTAAAAATAATTAATTTTTATTGAATGTTTTAGCATTTTTATTTATTTTTTAAAATGATTATATATGTTTTTTATTTGGATAAATCATTTTATTTAAAAGAGTTCTAATATGATTATTAACCAAATTTATTTTTTATTTATTTTTTAGAAATTTAAATTTTTTATTTCTCAATTTAAGTTATTATTATATTAATTATTTCATAATTTTTATTCTGTGCAATTTTACATAATCTTATATAATGAAACATTTGTTAGTTCAATTTGTAATGTTAAATTTTTTCTTAATTTAAATTACACAAAAATTAAGAAATAATGTAGTAAATGCAAACAAATTATATAATAAAATACTAATAAAAATTTATAATAAATTATTAAAATAATTTGTTTAAAAAAATTTAACAATTTTATTGAAATGAGGACAAAATTTATTATATTTACTAATAAATATATTTAATAAATTATCAAAAAAAAATTATGCTTGGACAACCATGTATCACTATCATTTTAAATGGAATAAAGCAAGTAAACAACGCATGGTCATTGGTGCTTGACCTTTCCTTTTGAATCACATGGGTCTCCACTGTTGATGCAACTTCTGAATGAACTACTTCACATCTCACACGGGACACCACGTCAATTTCAAATCACTAGAGGATCTTATAGTATTATTTATTTTAAAATTATTACAATATACAAATAAATTAATATTTGATTATATAATTATGTTTTAATATTTTTTTCTTTTCCTTTAATCACATTTATTATATTTCTTATTGTTTATTCCATTCATCTCAAAATAAACATTGTAAAATTAGTTATTACTTGTAGTAAACTGAAAATAATTTTATATTTATAACATTTTATAAAAATATACACATGTATAAAAAGTTCCTCTCTTTTGAAATAGGAAGGCAGACTAATAATAGGCTTCGTTGGTGATCAACTTTTATAAGCATATAATCTATTTTCTCTCTTTGTCCCATATTTTTCATCACTTTTCTTGTCCAACACAGAAAAACAACTACAAAAGAAACTTATAAATTTAAGACTTACATTATTGTTTTTTTCTTTTTTGCTTTACTTCAGCAGCTTATCATTGCCATGACATGGTCTTTAACCTTTATATAAACGTATATTAACGTAATATTTGATTTAATTATAGCAAATTCACATACTAATTAAAAAAATATGCAATACTATATATATAATACCTTATATATTAATCATATCCCTCTCTCAATTAACACATATAAAACAAATTACAATTAAATTACTTTTTTAATCAAGATATATATAAATAATGTTTCATCTTAGGTTGATGTACGACTTATTAAAAGTGTTATTAATAAAAATTAATATTAACTTTTTTATGTCTGATGCATGAAAATTTTCCATTATATAAACTCCAAATAATATAATTGATCTCTTATTTCATAAACTCTTAAGTTGTCTAACTTATTGTTTGAGGAATAGTTAATACATGCAATCATGACTAATCATTTTGGTGTCAGTTAAGTGATTTGTTGATGTGATCTTAAGAAACAAAATTCTTATAACAAACTATTTTTTTTCTCTTAAATCTTTATAAGTTTAATATTTTAAATTTATCAAATTCATATTTCAAATATATCAAATTAATATCAACTACGAAAATTCTTTTTTTAATTATACACATAATGCATAATTATATCTTAATATGTATAATTCACAATTGTCACACATACTTGTATTATTCATCTATCTATTCAACCAATATCATATTGAATATATGTGATAATTAACTTTCCAGAGAGTATGAGTTATAAGAAAAATCTTTCATTTATTCATATCTATAAATCCTATTAAGTTTTGGATAAGTTTGAAATATTGAACCAAACACCAATAATCTTTCTTTTACAAAACACACTGAAGAAAAAAAAGAAGAAAAAAAATTGAATATGTATTAGAGAGGGAATAAAATTAAGGATACCACAGAAACTAAACAAAGAAGAAAATAAGTAGAATAAAAAAATACAAAATTTGAAAATAAAATTGTTCGATACAACTATACATGATCCTCAAAAAAAGTAGTTAAACAACTAAATGTATCAAAGAAATTGTCATCAATTCACTCCTTACTTTTCTGAACACGTTCTATTAATTTTTTTTTATATTTGATTACAGGAAGTAAAAAGAATGAAAGAAAATAAGAATAAGAACGATGAAAATTATTATAGTTTTTCATAATTTATGTATCCGTCTTTTACACTTCTAGTTTTCTTTCTACTCTAAACAAAAAACAAGCTAAGCAAAGCATTAACCAGCAATTTTGATTACACATCTGCACATGCTGCATTTAAGAAGGCATTTATGATTATTATTTAGCTGCGGCATTAATGATGGCAAATAATTGTATTATATGGTCCAACCATATTTAGCTCAACTTTGCAGTTTGTGGCCTATGAGTTGAATAAAATTAATTTTAAATTATTGAATTATGTGTTCAACTTAAATTTGATGAAAAAAAATCGTACACTGTACATCCAATCAAAAAACATTTGTTTTGTTTTAGTTTTACCTTCAAATTTACATGTTAACAAAATTAATCACGAATATAATGGATGTTGGGTGTTTTACATATCAAAAAAACAGTTCAAGAAATTCAATTGCAGAAATAGTAAGGTTGTTAAAGCTTCCCGCTCATTGTTGTTTACTAGTATGATCCAATAAAACAGAACTGCAGAAGGGTGTGTTTGAATAATGACTACAAACAAACATAGTGCAGAATTGGTGTCTGGTGTATGAAAGTATGAGGCTGAAGTTGTGGTGCAAGGGTCATCACAGTGAGACAACTTTTTATGACAAAAATACTGTCACCTAAATAACTGTGCATATATATTGATGACACACTTTTAGGGCAGCCTCGTAGGATGGTAGGGGTGACAAATAGCACGACGGCACAGTCTCACAAGAGTAGGCGTGGAGCGGTGGAGCCAACTAGCCACTATACATCCCACGTAGCCTTTTCTAAGCTCAATAAATCTATAAGAAGCAACAGTTTCATATCAAGTGAAGACCCAAAATAACTGTTAATGAAACGTTGTTTACAGTACATGCAAGCTCAGCCTCGGGCCAAACTCAGATGGATTCAACTCTCTATCACATCTATCAAAAGGACAACTTTTTATATCTTTTCTTGGGAGTTTGTTTGTCTGATCTAAGCATGCGTGCACTGGATTTGATTAATGTTATGACATCTCTAACAGCCTGACAGAACATAATCTATAATTCATATAATATAACCCGGCATACATAAACTATAATACATATTAAAATATCATTTAAGTATAATAGAATGCGTTGTGTATATAGTACACCATACAAACCATAGAAACAATAAGAAGGAAGGAAGTTATTGAAGTAAATATTTATCTTAACACTAAAGAAAAGTATTATGACTAAAAATCAACCAACCAATTTAATAGAAAAAGCATTCCATACATCTTAACACTTAACACTTAACACTAAAAAAAATTATTATGACTCAAAATCAACCAACCAATTTAATAAAAAAGAACATTCCATATAATATATATATATATATATATATATATATATATATTAATATATATTAAGATGATTTAATATACAAGACTTAAATTTATAAGTAAACTTAAGAATAATGGATTATTATAAGTTTGTTACTATCAAAATCATATATCTATACATGTCACAATATGTAAAAAAAATTTCTCATCAACTTTTTACTATCTTAATTTATGTGACAACTTAGATTATTAAAAAAGTAAGTACATAATTTTTACACCATAGATACAATACTTAATACACAAAATAAGACAAAGATTTACATATCATCATTCATATATATTTGAGACCCTAAATTTACAAAATTTTCATATTTTTTAATAAACATTATCATACAATATAATTCATTTAAACAAATCCACAATTCATCAAATATACTAATTAATATTCATTTTACATTTATAAAAGTATTTATATTCCATAAATTAAAGAAACTAAAAAGAAACATTTTAGAGGATATGGATACAAAACTTCTAGAAACAAACTAATACCAATTATGTGATTTTATCTTTATGATAGAATAACTTAATTTTGTTTATTTGTTTTTATGACATTATCAGATTGTATTATTTTATTTTATTTTTTTTATTTAGCTATACCTAGAATGTGTACATATATTCAGAGTTCTCTACTTTTGATCAAACATAACAAACAGAGAGAGTATTTTCATTCTCATATCCTATGTTCATTTTTGTTCATCGTTCATCTCTTTATTTTTTCATAATATGGTATTAGAGCTCTAATTTGAGAGCTCTGTTTGCTACATTTATCATGGCCAAAATTGTTGATCTCTCAAAAGATTTTAGTTCACCTTACCATGTTAGTTCTCAACAACATATGATTTGTTCTCTCGGTACACAACACGAGAGACAATTTTTTTATAATCAGTCAAAGACAAATATTGATACCACAGAAGAAGTTACAAAAGACGATATACTTTCAAAGTCTGCAGTCATTGTGGGAGGACAGGGCATGTGATTGATACATGCTATAGAAAACATGGTTTTCCACCTCAGTTCAAGTTTAAAAATCAGAAAGCAAACTGTAATAGTAACTAACATAATCATAAAGGTTTAAGGTCAGAAGTACATTCTCAGCAAATTAGTTTTACTCCTGAGCAATATCAAATATTGTTAGCCCTTCTACAACAGTCTAAATCCAGTGACAATGTCTCTAATAAAATCTATGTCATTCTTTCTGACACAACACACTGGTAATCAATTTTTCTTTCTTTAGTTCTTGGATTCTTGATAGTGGTGCTACTAATCATATTTTTTCATCCTTGACTTCATATCATCAAATTAATCCTATCTATGTCAAATTATCAAATGGAAATAAGTTATTGCAAGTTATTCTGAAAGTGTTTTCATCAATCAAGATCATGTTCTATATAATGTTTTGTATATTCCTAACTTCACTTTTAATCTTCTTTCAGTAGCAAAGTTAATTTATAATTTATCTAGTGTGATTATTTTTTATTTTATTTGTTATCACATTAAGGATAAAAACTCCTTGAAAGTTATTGGATCATTTGATATGCAATATATGCTTTATATAAAAGTGATATCATTGAAGTGAGATATGTGGAGATTTCACAAGTTTGATTTGAAGGTTTTTATAAAAAGAGACCATAATGATTTAGGGTTTAGGATTTTATATTTTAATAATAAATTATTTATATCTCACTTCAGTGATATCACTTCTATTTTTAATAATTTTCTATATTCTTACAACATCAACTATGATTTTATTTTGAAATAGTTTAACTCTTTCAAACCATATTGCCCAATCAATATTAGAAGTATTTACATGGTTATTGACTCTCACGTAAGCAAAAACTCTACAAAGGTTAAATTATTGTTGGACAGGATCTAAGCCGTCAGTGGACAAATTAAATACTGTTGGATTTAAGGATTTAGAGTTTGAGGTATAGAATTGACTTTATAAATATAATTAGGTCTTTACAATAATATGGAATAAAGAATAGCACTGGTAAAAATGACCGAACCCAGGGATAAGATAGTAAAAAAGAGGTAGAAAGGTACGTAAAATGATTTGAAAGTTTAGAGTGTTAGGAGTTAATGCCAAATAAGTAATTAATCACCCTATACCCTAAAATAATTTCTTACAGTTTTATATTTTCCTTTTACAAACTCTATAAGTATACAAATTTTCATTTTGTCTTTAAAATATACTTTTAAATGTAAAATTCAAAAGATTTTTAGTTTTCAGATTTTAGTTATTTTAAATTACATAGTCTAAAAGCCATTTTTTATTATAAAACAAATTTTCAGGTTATACAATCGAAAAATTATTTTTAACTTTTAATTCAAAAATTTTTTAATTTTTTAAATTGTATAATCTAAAATTTATTTTTTACATGAAAGAACTTATAAATTACACAGTTCAAGATATTTTTCTCTATGAATTCATTCATTATATAACATATGGACAAGAGTGACAGAAAAAAGGGTAATTTGGTCTTTTAAGCACCCTCCTGGGTGCCTACAAAAACTATGGAGGTGTAGAAAGAAATGGCCTCAAAGAAAAGAAAGAGGAAAGAAGGAAGACCTACCATTGTTATTCTTGGAGGCCCAAAACAAGCTGAGACGTTGCTCCATCTTTCTTCTGCTTTTTCCAATGTGAATTAAGGACGATTTATAATGAAAGATTATTGCTTTTATTTTTACTAACAAAAAAACGTATGTGCTTAGCACACTTGTACTTACATTTGTATTATATATATATAATGTTATTATTTTTTATGAATAGTTAATTAAAAATAAAAAATAATATATATATAATTTTATAAAAGTAATATTAAAAAATTATGTAACCTCTATTTTGAAAAAAAAAATTCTTTATTTTAAAATAAAGAAAAATTATTCAATTATTTATTTTATTAAATAAATATATTTTTATTTATTAAAGAACAAAACTGTTTAATTAAAAGATAACATAAAAAAAATGGTGTATCTCTTTATATAACGATATACATATTATAAATTAAAATAATAATTTATGGTAAAAGATTATTACTTTTTGAGAAACATTTTTAATATTTTTTTCTTCTTTTATTGAAATCACTGGTTATGTATTTCACACACTACCCACTTAACCATATCAAAATGATACCGAAAAATAGGGCATGAGTCAGAAAGGGGTAAGTGATCGATCTAGAAAAGATAATACGAAAAACACATTTTTAAAAGGCAATAAAAGTAATCTTAAATTAAGGATAAATTAGATGGGTATTTATGAAAATTACTTCTATAAAAGGAGGTATATTTATTGAATATTGGAGGTGTCATTAACTTTTTTCCAAAAAAAATCCTAAGTCTTTAAAATCTATTTTCATAAATAAATAAATAAATCTTAGAGCAGTGTTTGGATTGACGCTTCAGAATTTGATTGAAAGGTAGATGAATGTGATTGGTCAATTTTCATCACAACAAATTCGCCTCGAACAAAAAGCTTCAGGTTTCTCTTGTCCAAACTTGTGAAGGGGATCAGGTACTCTTTGTTGCCCAACTGAACCCCTACACATCACCTCCTTGGACCACGAGTTTTGACCACCCACATTTCAATTCAGTTTCAATTCCAATTCTTTTAAAATTTTTACTATAATCTTCTTGTGAGACTTGATCAGTTCATGCAAAATTGCAAATGGTAGTAACATACTACTAGTATGCTCTAATATTCAGTGAAGAAATTCTGCTACCACATTGTTCTGTTGCCCTGTGTCTTATTTGCTGATTTTCCTAAGACTTTCCTTTCCTCTGACCCTGTTCTTCAACAATGTCAGACAAGAACGTTGTTCCCCCAAGATTCTTCATGTTTTGTGTCATGGTTATTGCTATGTTCCTTTTTGTTCTATATTCCTCTTTCCTCCTTCACTTGCATTCATTCATTCCTAGATCAGTCTTGGAGCTTGTTCTTGTCAACAACACATCACTTGATCTCAAACCCAGTTTCAAGAGGGAACACATTGCACCTCCTCCCTTACATTCTCAAGCTTCAAAAGTTCAACCACAAAGGTGTCAACTTTCTAATTCAACCCAGAAATCAACTTCTCCCCAAAGGAATATGGCGTGTGACACAACCCTTGCTCTCTTAAGGGTGTTCATGTATGACTTACCTCCAGAGTTTCACTTTGGGTTATTGGATTGGAAGGGGAGCGCCAACCAAACATGGCCAATTGTGAATAACCCAAAACATGTCCCTCCATATCCAGGTGGGCTTAATTTACAGCATAGTGTGGAGTACTGGCTCACTCTTGATCTTTTGTCGTCAAACATAGCAAAAGTTTTTAGGCCTTGTAGTGCTATTAGAGTAGAGAATGCAAGTCAAGCAGATGTGATTTTTGTGCCATTTTTCTCATCTTTGAGTTACAACCGAAATTCCAAAATCCATGGAAAGGAAAAAGTTAATGTTAACAAAATGCTGCAAGAGAGATTGGTACAGTTCCTGATGGAGCGGAAAGAATGGAAACGTTCTGGAGGGAGGGATCATGTGATTGTGGCCCACCATCCCAACAGTTTGGTTCATGCAAGGAGAAAGTTGCGTTCTTCCATGCTCGTGCTTGCAGACTTTGGTAGATACCCTTCTAAAATAGCAAATATTCAGAAGGATATAATAGCTCCATATAGGCATTTAGTAAACACTATACCAAGAGCTGAGTCAGCTTCATATGAGGAACGTTCTACACTGCTATATTTCCAGGGGACAATATATAGGAAAGCTGTGAGTTTCTCCTACTCTAGTATTATCTTTTCAATGCATGATCAATGCTTTATTGTCAAAAAAAAAAAAAAAGTTTAAGCGTTGACTTCTGTAGTTTTTCCCCGTTTTGGATGCTAATTTATGCTTGATTTGGTAGTTGATACATATTGTGTGATGCAAAGGAGAGCTTCGAAGCTGAGTTGATTCTAAATTTAGAAGCTTTGTCCATCAAAATGTTAAGAGTAGAAAAGGGAAAGTTTTTTACTGTGTTGTTATCTATTTAGAAATGGCTGTGTACTATTGCCTATTAGTAATTTATTTTTTCATTAAAATTCACAGAAAATCAATTAAGAAATGAATAGCTGGTTACTGAGTTGAATCAAATCCAGTGATGCTACTTAAATATTCACATTCATCTAGAGATTCCAGGCATAGGTAGGATAAATGGCAGCATGTGTTAGGACCATTTTGTTAAAATATGAAAACTCATCTGGTACGGCAGATTTTCTTAGAATCGTAGTAGCGAGTAATGATGTGATTTATACTATCTTTCATCATATTATAAATATTCTTGTAACTAATATAAATCTAGCAGATGAGTGTTTATTTATCCTAATTCATTTGATTATCACGGTGAAACTCTTTAGGGAGGAGCTGTTCGCCATGAACTATATTACCTCCTCAAAGATGAGAAAGATGTGCATTTTACGTTTGGAAGCATCAGAAGCAATGGAATTAAGCAGTCAAGCCAGGGCATGGCCTTATCCAAATTTTGCCTAAACATTGCTGGAGATACCCCATCCTCTAATCGCCTCTTTGATGCCATTGTGAGCCACTGTGTACCTGTGATCATTAGTGACGAAATTGAGCTACCATTTGAAGATGTTTTGGACTACTCAGAATTTAGCTTATTTGTCCGTGCCTCAGATGCTGTGAGGAAAGGCTACCTGCTGAATCTTCTTCGTTCAATCAAGCCAGAAAAATGGACCAAGATGTGGGAAAGGTTAAAGGATATCACACAACACTTTGAGTATCAATATCCAAGCCAGCCTAGAGATGCAGTGAATATGATTTGGGAGGAAGTTGCACATAAGATACCTTCCCTACTGTTAAATTTGCACAGGAAAAACAGATACCAGAGATCTTAGCTTCTTGTTATGACCCACTGAAATGCCAATCAAGGACCTATCAATGGGAGGCTCAAGGACTTAGTTTTACTTACTTGCAACTAACAAGTTTGCTCGTTCCCTCCTTACAAATTTTCAAGCAATCATTTTTTATCTTCTTGATGAAGAGACAGGTACCAGCAAAGAGGTAAATCTTAATTTCATTCACAGACCAGGTACTTTTTTTTCCGTATATAACCGGTACAAGATCATATTGACGAGCACACCCCTAGCTTTTGTAGTGTTATGGATTGATGTGCAATGTGGATCTTCATCTTAACTTATTTATTTGATGCATGTATGGAATATGCATATGTGAGCAATAAAATAATTAATCATATGCAGTAGCACCTGATTATGCAGGAAAGACTGTCTCCAAATTAAGATAAATTCGTACTTTGACAACAATCAACATAACAATTAAATGTTTTTTATTTGCATATTCCGATGTTGTTTATTTAATTTGTGTGTCACGTTTTAATGTTTTATTTGATGGTTCATCTAATGATGTCTCCTAAATTAGTGGAAGAGAAAAAAGGATAAACATCAGTAGAGGGAAAAAAACCATATATATATTCTTCTTCACAAGGTGGCAAAAATAAAGACGCACTATATTCAGTATTTTGAGGACTAACAAGATCATTAGCTATTCAGCTATTGGTCAGTTCGTACGATTGCTCTACTCTATTAGAAACACTGCTGGCTCAGAGACTTGTTCAGCATTCAGCTGCAACTTTTCAACTGTCATGTAGACACAAGGTAGAACTGAGAACAAATATAAAAGAAAGCGTAGTAAACCAACCAACCTTTTGGTTAAGAATGCAAAGAAGATTGCTTTGTCTTTGCATCAGGAATTCTCTTGTCATTTCTCAACGCAGCAAAGGACACAGCTGAAGCAGGTCAACTTCTGTTGTGAATTGGGTCTGGTCCTTTTCTAACTGTCCTTTTGTTTGACCGATTAGGATCAAAGGTGATGGAAGGAGCAGGTGCCAACTCCATCTTTGATTGCAAATCCTCCACAGCATAAACAGCCTTCAAGACACGAAAACTTGTAACAAATGGCAAAAGTCCCTCATCCCATCTCAGAGCAAGATCTTTGCTTCTCAAGCCAGAAACCTTACATGGTTGAGAAGCTAAAATCCCAACACAAACTAAAACAAAGAAGCCTCTAAAACTAAAAAGACTCATGTTTGTTTGAGTCTAGTGGGATAAAAGAAACTTGTGTAGTTGAAACAAAGAGGAGATAGATAATGTGTTGGCACTGCAAGTCCTCTATTTCATGTGACTCATTGATGAAAGTAATCTTGTATGAGAGTTGGAAGACTAAAAGCATAAAACATGAGAAGGCTGGAACATGCAGCGAAGGAAGTTTTAGATTCACCCCAATCATAAGAATGGTAAGAAGCAAATATATAAGGGTGTTTAAGAAGATAGTGACAGGTTTTGAATGAAAGTTAAGTGGACAATACCCTTGGGAAGCCAAGAATCTTTTCCTTCAGTTTCCCTACATCCCTATCATTTGGCATGCTCTTTTTTACCAAACAAAGACCCAACTAAGTCTCTTCAACACTTTACTTTACTAATCTGCCACGTCACCTCAGCCGGTGAGGTGTCCACAAAACATTTGCTCACCAGTTAACAAGATTAATGCATCTCTGTTACAAGGATAATACATACACTAATGACTTAAGCTATGATAGTAGGTTCAAATCATGTCAAATTTAAAATTGTAATAGAACCATAAGTCATAAGAGTGTCATTAGAATAATTAGAGTGTAAGTCTTATAAAATGTTTTCATTAAACTATGTTGTTAAAAAGTTTTTAAATTACACACTGACAGTAAAACATTTAAAAAAATAAATTAAAGCTTCTTATGGTTAATGCAAATGGCATTATAAATTAAACAATTTTTTTATAATTCAACAATATATTCAGTATTCAATCTTGATTAAATTCACATATTTAATAAGAAATAATAATAATAATAATAATAATAATTATTATTATTATTATTATTATTATTATTATTAATATAATTTTAGTTCTAAAACGTTGATAAAGGGACTACAATATAAAAGTTTAACAATTTTAGACAATAACATATATCTCGTAATTTCAAAGACTAAGTTTTCCTGTTCTTAATATTTTTTAAACTAATTTGGTACAGTACTCCAAAATAAATCGGGGTGCTAGTCTTGAAAAAAAAAAATATTTTTGTTTATGGCTACAGAAAAGAGTATAGTTCTTTCACTTTTTAAAAAAAAAAAGTTAAAAAAAATTACAGTGATTATGCTTATAAACAACAAAAAAGAAAAATCCTGCCATTAAAATAGGATAAATTATATAGGTTAGGAAACTAAAAGGAAAAAAATACTTTATTAATATTAAAAAGTACGTGAAATTTTATAAAATATTAATAAATTTAAATATATTTTTAATTCTGTAAGTATTTCTATATACTTATGATGTTTAGAAAATATTATTATTTAATTATTATTAAATCACTCACATTTATTTAACTATTATTATTTTTATTTTTATTTTTATTTTTATCCTTAACTAGGGCTAATTTAAAAACTAAAAATAAACAATATCAATTAATATAAATATGAAACAAAGAATATTTTAAATTAAGGCCATTAAACTTTTTTCAGATAGATAATTTGATTAAGTAATATATTTCTTGTTCAATAAAATTAATATAGGTATATATATATATATATATATATATATATTATTTTCCAACCATTACCTTACTTTTTGACATTAAAATAATTATAACTTAGTTTTACGTCTATAATTTATTTTATATATATATTCATTTTAATCATATAGTTTTGAATGGTGGTAAGATAAAAATAATAAAATCTATTTTATATTTTCAATAATTAATAATTATACTATATTGTAATATATGTAACACTAAAATTATTATTATCCTTTCCTTTTCCTTCTTTACTTAATTTAAAACTAAAATGAAATAATTTCCGTAATAATATATTAATATTTTTTGTCAACAAATATTCTTCACATACAAGAGTATAAATATATAATTATAAAATAAAAATTTAATGAAATATTTTTTAATAAAAATTATATTATTAGTTAAAACATAATTACAAAATGTTATTCATAATGTATTAAAAATTACGTTATTGTTTTATTTATATAAAATATTTTATATATAACTTATGGTAATGTTTTGAACACGACAATTCCACTGCATATTATTTGATAGAATCTAAGACACTTAAAGGCGTTTCTCCTTGGAGCTTACAATTGACTCCACCGTGGTTTTTTGAATGTGAATTAACACTAACAAAATGTCAACCATTTAAAGTAACAGAAGATTTACTAAGAGGACATAATAATATTAGCAAGAACTTCAAACATACCTAGCTAATTATTGCTGGTAAAAAAATACTTAGCTAAGTATTTTATATTAATTTTAAGTTGTAAAAGAATAGGAAAAAAAAAAGAATAATAGTTATTAATATAATTTTAATATACTAAAATTATCAACTCTAAAAATATAAAATATATTTTATTATTTTTGTCTTTAGAGATGAAATTTTTATTTCTGATTTATTAAAAATATTTATAATAATTCAATTTTATAATATCAAAATTAACATAAAAATAAATATGAGTTTGAATTAAAAATGAATAAAAATATAATATTACAAAGAAAATCATTAATAAAGAATAAAAAATAACTTATATAATTTTTTAAATCATATTAAATAATAAATAGATTATTTAATTAAATTATGTGTCTAAAAGTATAATTATCTTAATTTGAAATATTATTGGTTGACTTAATTAGATTTTTATTTTTACATCAAACTAGCTATAGTAAATAACTAAATAATAAAAAATGATTTGAAAATTTCATAAATGGATAGCAATTTGTTTTTAAATTTACATAATTTAATAAATTTTAAAAAAATTATAAATATGAGTAAGTTATGTCTAAATGACACGATTTTATTGTAAAGAAGTTGTGTTAGAATTATATGATTTTAGTGTGAAAAAATTGTATGAAACGTAACTTTGATTAATGTTATTATTATTTTTTACTTATATTAAAGTCATGTAGGAGATTGAATTGAATATACAACTTTAGTGTAAATAAAAAAAAGTGGTTGAATTAAAGTCGTATCACCCTATATAACTTTAATATAAATAAAAAAAAGACACTGAAGTTAAATTTTTTTGCAAGACTTTAATGTAAAAAAAAATATTAATGTCAATCAAAGTTATGTTGTTCATACATAATTTCTCTAATTAACACTACTAAAATGTATATTTTTAAAACAACTTCACTCAAACTCAAACACGGTCACAATGACATTTTACTAATTCAACTTTTTTACATTAAAGTCATGTAAATTTTTAAAAGATTTAATAAGGCAGATGTACTCATATTTGTAAATTTTTAAAGATTTACCCATTTACGTAAATTTATAAATAAATTATACCAATTTTGTAAATAAATCACTAAGAGAACTTATTAAAGTTAATGTGATTATTAAAAAAGTAATTTTTTATAATTGTAAAAAAAAAAGAAGAAAGAAAATTAAATAATAAATGCCTAGTTGTATAAATTTGTTAGATTTTTCATGATATCATTATCGTGTTTCTTTTTTGGTGAACTAAATTGGAGAAATGATTTGTATTTGGTTTGTTTATTATGTAATGTTAAGATAGGTGAACCCAATTGACCATGACCACTAGAAACAAAAGGCAGAAGAATTGCAGTGCCTGATTTAGAATGGTAATGCCACATAGACAAGAAAGCCATTAAAAGTAGAGCATTTTGGGAGAAGGTGGGGAATAGCAACCACTCCAAAAAAACATACCAACCAATAACTGTCTTTTGTGTTCCCATCACTTTCTTTATGCTAACTATCTTTAGAATTCCAAGCTCTTCACTCCATGCAAAAATATATTTGCAGCCTCGGTTTCTTGTGTTTAATGAAATCCCTTTATGCTTTTCTCACAAATCCTTGGATGTCATAGCCCAAAACCCTCCATTCAAAGGGAGTTTAAAGAAAACGTTTGTTAACTTCCAAATATGGCCAATCTTCCTTTCTTTTTCTCGATAATCCATGAAGACCAACCTCACTCAACTCTCTTCTATCCAATATCCTCTTCTCTCTTACCCCTTTTTTTCTTTTTATATTTTACAAATTTATGGTTCCAATAAACAGGATAATTCAGATGTTTCACCACCTTAAGAGGACAAAAGAATCAGTGAGGGAAGAATAGAATCTTGTTCTATGAACATGGTCAATTACTCAGATACTCTTGCTGACCCACTACTTTAGAGATATGCACTAAAGTAAAAGAGTATCTGACCATTGTTTAAGGAAAAGAGAAAAAGAAATAAATGAACTGTTGCTTTACACCCTTCACCTTCAGTATCAGCTTTTCAGTTCCATCAATGATAATATAATTACTATACGATCGGAACTAGTTCAAAATGATCCCACCTTATGGCCATGCATATGCTTATCCATGTTTCTTCTTTTCACGGGTATCAAAACCATTTTGAAAACCAGACATGGAGCTTCTATATATTACTTGTATCAAAACAATGCTTCTGTCAAGTCTTGGCTACAATGCAATAGACTAGACACATGGTCCCTTGTGGAGCTATAAGGACTAAATGCAATGACCCAAAATAAGTAAATAACCAGAAATGAAAGCACAAAGTAGGCAAAAGCAAACTCAAATTGGTAAGGAAAAACAACTTATTAATGTTCTATAAATCTGTCAATAGTGGTCCGTGTCCCCATTGCTGTCTCCTATTACTATAACATTGACTACAATGCTGGATCAACAAAAGGATAAAGATCTTTCGCAGTGTACTTGTTCTTGGATGTTTATCTTAAATGCTAAGGAATTGCTAAATACTCGAAAGCTAAACTGCTACGCATAAAAGAAGATAGACCTTCTTCTGGGGCAGATGTCGATTGCCTAGTGGCCATGAGTGAATGGTCTTAAAGTATGACAGAGGAATAGAGTAGAAGTGTAGCCTAGGGACTTGTTTCAAAGAAACACACATTATACACAGGAAATACCAGTGATATCTGATAAGATACAACTTGGAAAAGGATACTAGATGAAGCATATTGAAAAATTATATGCCCGGCTAGTAAAACATGAAAAACTAACAGAAACAAGAATGCAGAAAAAAAAATAAAAATGGACAGAAGCAACTGCTATGAAAGATACTTAGAACTTGGAAGCACCATCGACTACCTATACCATGCTGTTTTCCTGGTTATGAAGTCGTAAGAACTTTGCAATAATTGAAGATTTAAATAATTTCTTAAAAGATGGAAAATGGAAAGTGTCAGAATATTACTTAATTTCCCTTAGCTGCTTTGAGACCACTGGATGTCCGCAATAGACAAAAGACATTGATATTTAATACCACTGTCAAATAATACTTGCATTTGCATACCTCTTTGGAGTAGATTTAACACTACCAACAAAGTTTAGCACAATTGTTGTGGAATAACTCTTGACAAATTCACTATGCATCTACCACACAAATTATAAACGAAAATAAAGATTCTTCAAAGGAAAGACGAAAATAGAAATTCTTCAAATGAAAGACGAAGAAAAACCCACTAAAAGTCACATACAAAAATAACATAAATAATTTAATTGAAGTGTTAACAAATTTTAATTTATATTATTGATAAATTTACTATGAACAGGTATTATAGTTTTTGTCTAGTTGAACTCTTATTCAACTTTCACAATTTTCTATTATTACAATTGAACAACAATTCTCAATTAATAATAATTACACATTTTTTATTTATACAATATTATAATCAACTTCCGTAAAATAGAACTAAATTAATAAAGAAGACACATGAACATTGTTTTTTATTATTGGGATAACTTATCCAAATGGTACTAATCTCCATAAAAAGTGAGACTATCCACACTAATACCAAAAGATAACACAAATTCTATTGGACATTCTGAAGCAATTAGATAGTATATAATTTTTAAGAAGATTTGACTGAATCAACCTTCATAATCTTCACCTTGGTTTAACATAAATCTTTTGAGCAAGAAACACTACTTTGTCACTAAGTTTATTATAAGTTTAAACTCTAACTTCTGTAAAACACTCCTAAATTAGTGGTTAATTAGTTCCTACTACTAAGCTGAAATGTCACTTAGACAACTTATCCAAATGATACTGATCTCCATAGATGATAAAAGAGTATATGTTCTATTAGGACTATCCACACTAATACCAAAAGATAATGCATCTTCTATTAGACACTTTGGAGCAATTAGACAATATAGGATTTTTAAGAAGATTTTACTAAATCAATCTTCTCAAATCTTCACCTTTGTTCAACACAATCTTCTGAGGAAGGAGCGCTACTTGTGAGAAGTACGCGAAGTGGACAAAGGATTTAGGTTTTTCATTCCAAACTTATCATGAATTTTTGTGAAATATATTTCTTGAGACACACAACGCTTGAAGTCACATCATCTAATAACCATAATCCCTATAATCTTCCTAACAACTCCAATATTCTTCATACAAAATTCCTTATTCAACTCAACTTTAACCTTTTCAACCTCAAACCTACTGTTCTTACTATTAAAAGATCATTAACGTATAACGTTAAATAGAACAGGGATAGAATTTTAGGGGAATAAATTTGGGGTTGAAATATGAAAAAAAGAGGGTGAATATAATAATTTAATTTTGTTGATCGGCCAGAAGACCAAATTTAAACAAGCTTCGGCCCAGAAAACAACAGTGAGGCCTAATTAATTGGCCTGTGAACAAAGAAAAATTAGGTCAATCCTCCCGCTCCCAATTTTGCTTTGAGTGAAGTTTTCAAACTAACCATACCAACAGCCACGTTAGCACACCATGGCATCGGAACCGGAAATCGTCGACCCCACCGCCACTTACGCCGCCGTAGATATAGCTGTCGAGAGTTCCGAACCCGCCGCCGTTGACTCAGCATCGAACGGTGAGCCCAACCAAAAGCGGAGTAGAGAGAACCACGATGACGAAGTAGACGGTGTTTCGAAGAAGCAGAAGGTGGAGCAGGAAGAGGAAAGGGAACCTTTGAACGGAGAGGATGAAGAAGAGAAAAAACCCTCGGGTCCCGTGAAATTGGGTTTCAAAAGTTTCGTCTCTTCCGTGGAAATGTTCGATTACTTCAACAATCTCCTTCATACTTGGCCCCCTAATCTCAATATTAACCAGGTATTCCAACATTCGTGACAGTTACCGCCTTTTTATGTTTTCTCTTTTTCTTGGATAAAAAAAAAAATCGAATTTTTAATTTGCCAGTGACTACTGCATTTCTAACATACTGTTCCCATACTTTGTCTCATATGGGTTTTGATTGATATGACTCTATAATTTGAGTGAGCGCTCTGTACCTTGCGTTCTTCAAAATATGTGGCTTCATACATTTCAGTCTATTGAACTTCAAATGGCAAATATATTAGGATTGAATTGGATTGTGCTGCATTGTTAAATACACACAATTAATCCATTTAAATTCCTTTGAAGTTGTCCAAACCATCATAATTATCCTAATCCGTTTTATTGACTTGGTTGGATGTTTATATATGAACTATCTTTGTGTCAAGAATCATGTGTGGTAACACAAAATGATAACCAAAAATATATTGTATGATTTTTAGTCAAGAGAAAAGGGAGGAAGAGATTACGCAATACATTGTATCTTAACTTTTGGTTAAAGCTTTTGTTGTGTTTATTTATCATGTTTGTCAAATAGTTCCAGAAATGCACTGAAAACAGTTATTTTAAATAATGCATGGGAATTTCAAGATTGAACTGCATGCAAATGTGTAAATTTTAAATCAGCTCGGTCTTATATGTTGCCTCAGTAATGTTTCTTGATAATACAGTGGAAGCAACCTGAATACTTATTGAATAAACTATGTTTGTTTTTGTGCGGCAGTATGAACATACAATGTTACTGGAATTGCTCAGGAACGGCCATACAGAGCCCGATGAAAAGATTGGTGGGGGAATCCGAGTTTTCCAAGTCCGCAAGCATCCTATGTGGAAAAGTAGGTGCTTCTTCCTCATAAGGGATAATGAATCTGTTGATGATTTTAGCTTCCGCAAATGTGTAGATCGTATTCTTCCCTTGCCAGAAGAGATGCAAGTGAAACATGATGCAAACAGGGCATTAGGTGGAGCAAAAAATCATGGAGGAAAGAATGGTAGTGGGAAAGGTGGGCGTGGCCATGGGAAAAAGGGAGGATCGAGACATTGAGTGCAATGTGAATGCTAGTCTTTGTTGTGTTTTAGGATCTAAATGTTCTTTGTATCCTTCACCAGCTTATTCTATGATTCCTACACTAACTGTATACTTCAGAATTCAGACATATTACCAGCTTATTTCATGATTCCTACAGTAACTGTATACTTCAGAATTCAGATATATTACCAGCTTATTTCATGATTCCTAGTTATATTTCTGTCCTAATCCTTTGCATATTGCAAAATTAAGCCAACAATGCAAGTTCAGTCGTAGTAACCAATCTGGGTATTCTTAGGTCATTTTATATTGGGAGTAAAAGTGGAACAGGAAAAGAAGAAGACAAGGAAAGAAATATATGTAAGATAAAAGAAAAGGAAAAACAAGATACAAGTGTGTTATTTAGATGGAAAGAGGAAAGACAGAAATAAAAAGGAAAATCATTATCTGTTGCCCTTTGGTATTCTGAAAAGTATGTCTTTATACATTGGATGAGTCCATTTGACTTGATTATATATTTTACAAATTCATTAATTAAAAAATTAACTTGATTTGTATATGTATGTTTTACGCATTTAACTACCTTTTTTCAAAGCCAATGGTAACACCATACATATTTTAAAAAATTATGTTATTTGATAAAGAAATAAAATGGTGATTTTATATAAAGTATATCATTTGATCAAATTCAATTGTTTCTTTCTTTTTTCCAATACGATACCTATGAAAAGTTTCACTTTCTCTTCCTGTTTTTATCATTTATCAGAATTCAGATATAGTACCAGCTTATTTCTTGATACCTAGTTATGTTTCTGTCCTAATATTTGCAAATTGCAAAATGGAGCTAGCAATGCAAGTTCAGTAGTAGTAACCAATCTGGGCATTCTCAGGTCATTTTATATTTGGAGTAATAGTGAAACTGGAAAAAAAAAGTCAAAGAAAAAAAAATATGAAAAATTATTTTTAATAGCATGTTCATTAATTATATCTATTTGATACTCGTTTTATTTAATAAAATATTATATAATAATTTATTTTAATATTAAATGATTATATTTTACTATAAATAATATCAAAATATCATCATCCTAAGATAAAAGAAAAGGAAAAACAAGATATAACACCATTATTTAGATGGAAAGATGGTGATCCGGTATTCTGAAAATTATGTCTTTATATATTGGATGAGTCCATTATATATTTTACAAATTCATTAATTAAAAGAAGTAACTTGATTTGTATATGTAAGTTTTACACATTTAACTACTTTTTTTTTTTCAAAGCCAATGGTAACACCATTTATATTTTAAAAAATTATGTTATTTGATAAAGAAATAAAGTAATGATTTATATAAAGTATATCATTTGATCAAATTCAATTATTTCCTTCTTTTTTCCCGTTACGATACCTAAGAAAAGTTTCACTTTCTCTTCTTTTTGTTTTTATCATTTATTTTTCCTCCACCAACTACACTATTTATCATTTAAAATGTAAAACATAAAAGAGATATATGTGATTTGACTAATTTTATCATAATGTTTCTTAGAGAAATAAATGAAAAAAGTAATACATTTATGTCTCAAACATATAAAACAATATTTAATAATTTTCATGAAATGAACCTGAAAAAAACAAAAGAAAAATATCTTATAATAGTTTAAAGTTTTTTTTTATAAGATTCGTCCGAGTGAACAAAATGACAGTATTAAATTTATTTGTTGGACCCTATAAAGTTGAACCTCTTTTTCACAAATAATATTTTCTTAAAATATTTATCGGTTAATTAAGCTATTTTTTTATTTTGATGCTAATCATAAGCATTTTTCATTTACATAAATAAAATATTATAATATGAATTTGTTTAAGAATTAATTGAAACATATTTTAAAGTGTAATCATTTATAATAAATTCATTTAATTATTGATGAAATTAATATATAACGTGTTAATATTTAAAGACCGCTAAATCCTAACTTGAATTCGCATTTAATTTCACTATAATTTAATATTGAAAAATAATTTTCATTTGAGGAACTAACTTTCGATCTACTTTTTCACGAAAAATTAGTATAATACTTTCGGTAATAAATTGCTTTAATTAATTAACTATAAAGAAATTTATACTACGTAACGATGTATTAAAATTCAAGCTTATATTTCAGTTAGAATTTAAGCATGCATTCTGAAAATATTTTTTACCCGTTACTGAAACAAAATGTATGTTCAATATCATTTTCAAGATAATTATTATAAAAAAAAATATTTACTGTATATGATAAATGTGATAAATTGCTATTTAACCTTAAACAAAAAAAGGCAATCGTAAATTCGGAGTTTTTACACCTAATGTTCATTCATTTACGTGATTAGTTGTGTATATAAGTATGATTAATTTTATTTACAAATAATTAAAAATAAATAAATAAGATACAATTATCAATAAATATCATGAAATTGAATCATCATATGTGGTTATTTATACATATATAAATATAATTACGGTTCATTTTGTTTTATAAATGATTAATAATGTAATAAAAGTATTGGCTATCATATGTAATTAACTAGAAATATAATATGGATTTGAAAGCAACTATACAATGGAAGTACTTCTTCGTAACAGTCGGTGAAAATAATTAGTGTTTTTCCTCTGTCGGTTACACCTCCATGAATATGATAACAGGTGAGTTTAATTCGTTATCCTTCAGTTAGAAGTTGATTAAAACGTAGAATAAATTAATGAATTAAGGGCATTCAAAAGGTAAAAGTAAACAATCAAATAAATGAGTAAATAGATAATAGTAGCTTGTGTCATTAATTATCGCTCCAAATCCAATATTATCAGTAATGATGATTGTTAGATGGAGTTGCAGAGAGGCAAATGATTATGATTATTTCTTCATAGTAATCTGTTAAAATTTGAGGTCCATTTGGAAGAAAACGGGAAAACGTGCAGCATGCAACCATGTATGGCCCAAAGATTGATTATTTAATTGAGCATCATTTCAATAACTGCAAACTTTGCATGCCTAATCGCTCATTCCCAACCAAATTTGTTGAAAGTGACTGCGAATTGATAATTGATAGGAACATTTCCTGCACTTGATTAATCATGAGTCTATGTTCAAAAACACTTCTAGTAGCCACCATCTACTAAGTTAAAAAACACCTTTTTTGTTCCAGATGAACTAAAAAATCTAATGATAAAAAGGTAAAAAAGAAAGCAAAAAGCGAGATAATTAATTTTTCATCTGATCCAAAGGTTGAGATTGAGCATTCAGAACCCTTGGATATTTATGCTGATAATTAAATTGATCTTGTAACTCTCACAAGCATACTCTTCACCATTAAAATGCATTCATGCATACAAGACGGCGCACATTCTCCAAGCAATTAATTACTTCCATTTGTTACAAATTATACACTATCATCATCATCATCATCATCATCAACGACGAAGTAAATTCATATCCATATTTCGTATATATATCACCAACTTCCTTTCATATTCCCATGTTCTATTCTACCTACTGTTATATCCTTTCACTACTTCTGCATGATCATGGAGTCTCAACCTCTTACGTGCCAATTTTCTTACAGGTAAACCATTATCTTCTACACCTTGCCATGAAGAAAAGTTAGTATAAGTTCTTTTATGTTTTGAGATGTAATTATTGGAATGCCTTTTCTCAGCGAAAACGGTGAAGTGTATCCTCCACTACACGATTTACCCGTACAAGACTACAACTATGATGTTGTTCCTCTTATGGAGTATTACCCTTCAGTTCCTTTATATGAAACACTCGCCCTCGAACCAACACCAAGTCTGCAAGGTTATATTTACGTCAACACTAAGAACATGAGTTTTTCAAGTCTTTATATTTTGTAATAGTACTAGTGTTTTACTTGTCCTTATTTAGATTTGGTTGTGTTGTTTGTTGCAGCAGACTATGATTTTTATGATATTAACAAGGGGCTTTCTGTGTGGAACGAAGTGGATGCTGTGTTTGATTCGGAAGTGGGGTTTTTGTTTCGTAAGAAAGAAGAAAATGGAGGTTTGAAGGAAATGATGGATGATAAGGAAGGGAGAGAAGAGAGAGGAACGAACTCTAGCAGTAGCAGAATGTTAACAAGGAAGATGATATCTGAGTACTTTTACATGCCAATAACACAGGCTGCCAGAGAACTTAATGTGGGGCTGACACTTTTGAAGAAGAGGTGCAGAGAGGTGGGTATAAGAAGGTGGCCCCACAGGAAGCTGATGAGCTTGCAAACTCTGATAAATAATGTACAGGTGCGTACGTTCTCTTTGTGAGACATGTATATGTACGTAAAGATCCTAACTACTGTGTTGTTGATTATTTAATGTACTTTATGGTGATAAAATGAGGGTAGCTATTTCCTAATTTTGTGCAATGGGGTGTGGACTGCAGGAGCTACTGAAAGAGGAGGGGCTAGAGAGTGAAGAGAAGTTAAGATGTGCCATTGAGACATTGGAAAGTGAGAAGAAGCTTTTGGAGGAAATGCCAGATGTTGATCTGGAAGATAACACAAAAAGGCTTAGACAGGCATGTTTCAAGGCCAACTACAAGAAAAGGAAGCTAGGGCAAAGGGAACCACAGTGTTCATCTTGGAGTGGATGTGCTACAAGTATTGATGCAATGCCAGAATATAATAATGAAAGTGATGAAGAACTTGACATCAAGTATCTCATCTCTCAGCTAGCTTAAATATCTTTTAGATTTCAACTATATATCAAAATATTAGCCATGGAGTTTGTGTTCTTTTTGTTGGGTATTATGCAGATGTGAGTATTGAGCTTCGTTCTTTTTGTTGGGTATTATGCAGATGTGAGTATTGAGCTTCATGGAACAAAATCATTGCTGATGAGTATTTAAAACTGTGATAAGGAATGAGTATTTAGATCTTTCTATATGGTGTTTATAGTGATAGTAACGTTTATAGTGGTGGTATTGAATTATTTATGGTTATTTTGTGTGGTCTTAATTGGGAATACACTGTTGGTTTGAATTGCTGAAGTTAAGAAGGGCAGAGAGAGAGCAACATAAAGGTTGATGTTGTTTTCTATGTCCGCCAGCACCTTACGCGGAAAAGTACGTAGGTGCTATGACGGTGGATGAATCTTTCGATGTTATTTATGAAAAGTACGTAGATTCATTTGAAAACTAAAATAAGGTTTTTTCATGTTTTTAACTCTTTATTTTCAAAACTATTTCTTTTTCATCTTTAATTTTATACAAATATTTTTTATCCTTTTTATATTTCTTATGACAATTATATTATATAGGATGTTAAATAGGATTAAAAATAAGCTAAAGTTTGATTTCCGGCCCACAAATGTAATTTGTATAAAATTTAAAACAAGATAATTTTAAATAGAATAAATTTATTTTTACATTACTGTTTCAAAATATCATTCATTTCACACCTGTTCCTTATAATAAAATATTATATTTTAATAAAGTAATATTATTTTCAATTGTAAAATGAGTGTAATTTATTTTTATTAGCGTCAACTTATCACTGTTCTTTTAAATATTGGATCTAGAGTGAGTTTTTTTTTTTAAACTAAAATTTAAACTCATACATCATTTTCTTACTCATTTTAGTTCATAATTTATTATATTATCATTTATTTTTCTCTATCCTTTAATGGCCTCTCACTTCTCCACCTACAAATTCATCTCCTAAATATCATGGTAATAAGATGCAACGGGACAGAAAGAAATGGTATATACATCATTGTTTATGATATGAAATTATTAATATGTGATTATTAGAAGACAATAATAAGAGTTAAAATTTATGTGTCAATAAATAAGATATCACCAAAAATTACCGTTATTTTTGCGTTGCTCATGCATTTACTCGAAATAATAAACTTGTTTGATAGTAGTAATTGTTTATACCTGAAACAATTGAATTAAAATAAAATAAATTATTATCATGTTAAAGTAATTTGTATACTTAATTTTTATAATAAAAAATATTTAATTTCATTGGGTGTATAATTGATTTTAATTAATGAAAAGTTCCATCTATTCCATTTTTATTTATTTTTGTGATTATGGATAAACGAATTTATTCAACCATCAACTTTAAGTAAATGAAAATAAGATATTCTTCTTCTGAAAAAAGTAAATAGAAATAGGAACCGGGACTTGAAATTATAAAATTCTTTCTTTTTCTTTTCCTGAAATTTTCTTAAGCATGGAATGTGATTTCCTAGAAAGAATGCAATTTGAAACCTTCAGGACGATGAGATATCATACTAAGAAATTGGATCCACTCCCTACAAAATATAAGAATATATATCTTTTGTTATTTTTTAAAATGATTGTCCTTGATCCAAAACAATTTGACATATGGCAAGATTTGAATAGAGCTTCTCACTTCATGAATCAAATCCACATGTGAAATTTTATTACGCCAGTCCATCATATTAATTTCAATTTTAATTTACACATACAGAAAGATATAATCTGTTCTAACAATTTCCCTTTAATTTTAAATTTACAAAACGTTAAAATATATCATTTTCTTATATTTATTAACGATGTTATTTTTTATTCCAAGAATAGCAAAAGAGACCATTAGTTGCTAATAATATTTCTATATGTGAGCTTGCTGGCCAACAATTATCAAGAACCTTCAAACTTAATATCGTTTCGTATAAAAGATTGATTTATATACAATTATTAAATTTATAATACATAAAAATATCAAAAGAATACAGTGACAATTTCATAATCCTTGTTATATCACCACTACGTCACACTTAACGTCAGATTAATTCAACAAGGAAGCAACATTTTTTAAAAATATTGTTTTAAAATTTATCTGTTCTTTATTGTTGGATTTCTTCCAGTTGTATCTTATTTTGTATTAAAAATACCCTTCAAATCTTTATATTAAATATGATGAACCAAATCAAATCAAGTGCTACCACACTCGTCACCTTGTTGTAGTCTGACCCTTTAGAATAGATACAAAAAGAAATATAGTTTTATTAGACAACTGAGAAAATAAACATCTCAGAAAATATCATGACGTAACAGATAATATACTTCCAAATATCTTATCATAATCTTCAAGTCCCTCACATTGAGTATCTTACACTGATACTCAAATTCAATAATGATAAGACCTCTTTTAATTAAAAATCAATGTGGAAATTTAATATCACATCAGTGGGTTTCGGGAAGAAATTGGAACACATCATTTCAATTTTTTTTAAAAATATTCATTTAAGATTTTGCTTTGAGATCCAACCCAATTTTACTAAATGTTGGATAACATTTGTGAACTTAGAAGATTTCTGGCCTGAAAAGGAAATGGAATTTTTGTATAAATTTAGAGATTATTACTTGATTGAGATGTGCACCTCAATTAGAAAGGAGATTTTTCCTAGTTAAGAACCTAGAATGCAGTGGATGAGATAGAGATTCAATTACTCTAATTGAAGAGTTATGCATACCTTGTTGAAGTTTATATCTAATTAATTGAACTTTTATTAACATTTTCACCAATAAAAAAAGTAATAGGTTAACTGAATTTCTTTTGAAACTTAAATAAAAAAGTTCACTAATTTTTACAAAAATAAAATTTCAAAAGAAATTCAGTTAACCTATTACTTTTTTTATTGGTGAAAATGTTAATAAAAGTTCAATTAATTAGATATAAACTTCAACAAGGTATGCATAACTCTTTAATTAGAGTAATTGAATCTCTATCTCATCCACTACCTTCTAGATTATTAACTAGGGAAATTCTCCTTTCTAATAGAGGTGACACATCTCAATCAAGTAATAATCTTGTTTACGTTATTTTTATTTACATTTTTTAAAAAAACTTCTTTTATAAACTTCTATTTACATTTTCACTCATGGAAAGAGTACATGTTAAGTGATTTTTTTTTTAAGGATTGAAGTGTAAAAAAAAAAAATCATTTCGTCATCACTTCACTATTTTTGATGGACCAAATTAATTCTTACTCAAATATACATTAACACAATATTAAAAGTTTTAATATAAAAAGATGACTAAAATATAAATATAATTAAGATTTAAAATCTATCCAAAACAGTGATTCTAATAGAAGAAGAAAAAAAAAATCACCCTTTATTATTTTAATAATTTATCCCGTGCTTATAACATGTTTCACTGTTCCACCCGGGAATTTCTTTTGAAAATTGTTTTCGTTGGGCATTTCCATGTTCTTTGGTTTTAGGTGTTGTAGTTCGTTGGTGATCACTGAAATGATCTAACATCCATGTAATCACAAGCTACTCCGGGGATTCACCGTAAACCTCAAACGTTGAGCATCAAATGGCTCTGGAACCCGTGATTTCTGCCATAAAATCTGTTTCCCAGAAGACCCAGTTGCTCCAAATCCATGCTCACATTATACGCACAAACCTCATTCAATACCCTACAGTTTCTATTCAGTTCTTGTCCCGTATAGCTCTCTCTGGTCCATTGCAAGATGCTAACTACTCCCACCGTTTTTTTGAGCAACTCACCCATCCCTTGGTTTCTCATTACAACACCATGATCAGGGCCTGTTCCATGAGTGATTCCCCGCTAAAGGGTCTCCTTTTATATCGAGATATGAGAAGAAGAGGCATTGCTGCAGACCCTGTATCGGCTTCCTTTGCTGTTAAGTCTTGTATCAGACTTTTGTATTTTCTTGGGGGAGTTCAGGTTCATTGCAACATATTGAAAGATGGGCACCAATGGGATACCCTTTTGCTCACTGTTGTAATGGACTTGTATTCGCAATGCCAGAGGGGAGGTGATGCGTGTAAGGTGTTTGATGAGATGCCTCAAAGGGACACTGTTGCTTGGAATGTGATGATCTCGTGCTGTATTCGAAATAATAGGACTCGGGACGCTTTGAGTTTGTTTGATTATATGCAGCGTTCGAGCAATAAATGTGAGCCTGATGATGTTACTTGTTTGCTTCTTCTTCAGGCTTGTGCTCATTTGAATGCCTTGGAATTTGGTGAACGAATTCATGGTTATATAATGGAGCGTGGTTATGGGGATGCTCTCAATTTATCTAATGCACTCATCTCTATGTATTCACGTTGTGGTCGTTTAGATAAGGCTTATGAGATGTTTAAGAGAACAGGAAATAAAAGTGTGGTTTCATGGAGTGCTATGATCTCTGGTTTGGCAATGAATGGATATGGGAGGGAAGCTATCGAGACATTCGAAGAGATGCTGAGAATTGGCATTCAGCCTGATGATCAGACATTCACGGGTGTCCTTTCAGCTTGCAGTCATTCTGGAATGGTTGATGAGGGAATGTTACTTTTCGACCGTATGAACAGAGAATTTGGAATAACTCCCAACGTTCGTCACTATGGGTGCATGGTTGATCTCTTGGGCCGTGCTGGCCTGCTTGATAAGGCTTATCAGCTTATTATGTCAATGGTGGTGAAGCCAGATTCCACAATATGGAGGACTTTGCTTGGAGCTTGCAGAATTCATGGCCATGTTGCACTTGGTGAACAAGTCATCGGACATTTGATTGAATTGAAAGCTCAAGAAGCTGGGGATTACGTTTTACTTTTGAACATTTATTCTTCAGCTGGACACTGGGAAAAGGTAGCAGAGGTGAGGAAATTGATGAAAGATAAAGCTATTCAAACAACGCCTGGTTGTAGCACAATCGAATTGAAAGGAGTAGTACACGAGTTTGTAGTGGACGACATTTCACATTCGAAAAATCGTGTGATTTATGAGAAACTGGATGAGATTTATCATCAGCTGAGGATTGCTGGTTATGTTGTTGAACTTTCATCTGAGTTACATAAGATGGATGACAAAGAAAAGGGATATGTGCTCTCACATCACAGTGAAAAATTGGCTGTTGCTTTTGGGGTTCTTGCAACTCCACCCGGCACAACACTGAGAGTGGCCAGTAATATCCGTATATGTGTTGATTGCCACAATTTTCTAAAACTTTTTTCTGGAGTTTACAACCGTGATGTATTTCTTAGGGACCATAATCGGTTTCACCACTTCAAGGGAGGGCACTGCTCATGTAGCGACTATTGGTAGGGCAATCATGGGCTGGTGAAAAATGCCTCATGTCGAGCGCCGACTGTCATTGAAATGATTGCCAAGAGCAATTAGAATGTAGAATTGCTAAATTTACGGCTGAAGGTTATATAACCATTGTCTTTATTCAAGTATTACTTCATGGCACCACAGCACCTGTTAGTATGTCTGAAGCTGATGGATGGATCATTCAAGGACGATCCTGCTGCACATCTTATCAGACACCTACCAAACACAAGTTGCCTGAGTGCAAAACATCAAATCTGCTATCCGGCAAATTTGTTGTTGGCATGAGAATTTTGTTTTTCAGCTTTTGGAGAGCTTTTGCTTGTATTGAAGGTCTGTTATTGGATTAGTACAAAAAATACTGAGCTAGAGTCATTTGACCTGGGATAGGGTAGGTTCGTCCTCTAGAACACAGGGATTTTGTTTGACATTGGCATTCCTTAAAGTGCTAACAAGTGTAGTCGATACAGCTTTTGTTGATTCAAAATATATCAAGGGAACAGTAACAAATTGATCGATTAAAGATTCAAGAATGTCAAATTGATCATTTTATATGCATTCCATTCAGAGAACAGTATCTGATAGTTTTATATCCTATCTTTTTTTACTTAAAATTGCTCTCCTACTTCTGGCTAGTGACTCAGATTATCAAAATCTAATTGATTCTAACCGGGTAAGATAACTAATTGAGGACAATCTTGATAATGAAAAATATTTAACTAATAAGAAATTACAAATACAACATAAAATTCAAGAGTCGTAGGATTAAAACACCTCGTGCAATTATTTTGAAACTGCAATCTTCTACGCGCAGACTATTTGTATCCATCAACTAAAGGGCCCATTGATCTAACCGCAAAGTGTACTGCATGTTCAACTAGGCCAGAGCTTGTTTGGATTTTAAATGATTCGACGAAAAACCAAAAGCTGGTCCAATAGCCGTATTATTCAAACATTTATATTTCTCCGATACTACATTATAATGGTGACATCTTCGGAGATTTTTATCAAAACCTAAGCTTGGTATAGAGACCAGAAATGGAAGCTCCCTCCCGTTCTACTAACAAAACTGGTAGTAGAATTGATACTACAGAAAATTTGAATCCTAAGTTCTGGAAGCAGAAAAGATGCTACAACAAATCCGCAACCTAATTTCTCTTAGTATTTAGGCTCAAATAAATTCATAACTCAAGAAATCACCGTTGACAAAATAAAGTTAAGCAGCAACAGCTTGCTTCTGAGCAAAAGCAATCCCCTTCTCTATGCTGGCCTTGAGTTCTGGCTTAAGTGCTTCCAAAGCTTTCTGCTCATAGTCAGTCAACCCTTGGAGGTCAGATGGAATTAAAGCCTCGATACCTTTCTTACCAAGCTTCACCCTTGAAGCAAAGAACGGAAGGTCAGTCAAATCTGACTGCACATACGAGCATTCATACACATCCCCGTCTCCATCAAGTGCACGCAGAGACGATTCAACAAATCTAGCAGCTGCATATGCCATTGACAAGGTAGCAGACCCAGCACCTGCCTTTGCTTCCACAACTTCAGTTCCGGCGTTTTGAATCCTGACCGTCAACTCCTCAACCACTTCATCAGTGAAACTCGCTGAGGGTCTTGTCTTTGACAACAGAGGAAGAATGGTAATCCCGGCATGGCCCCCAACAACAGGGACATCAACATCAATCAGCTTCAGGTTCTTCTTCTGGGCAACAAATGTGTTTGCCCTCACAACATCCAGTGTGGTAACACCAAAGAGCTTTTTAGGATCATAGACACCCTTCTGTTTCAAAACTTCTGCAGCAATAGGCACAGTAGAGTTCACAGGGTTACTGATAATTTGAATAAAAGCACCAGGGCAATTATCCGCAACAGCTGAAACCAAGTCCCTGACGATTCCAGCATTGATGTTGAAAAGGTCATCACGAGTCATGCCAGGCTTCCTTGGAACACCGGCAGGAATGACAACAACATCCACACCATTCAAACACTTAGCCAACTCAGAAGCTCCAGTGAAATCCTTGACTTGCGAGGGTGTGTTGCAGTGACTGATATCAGCAGCAACTCCCTTGACATTTGCAATATCATAGAGATGCAGGTCGGACACTAAAGGAGACATCTTGATGAGAAGCGCGAGCGGCTGCCCAATCCCTCCAGCAGCACCAAGAACTGCAACTTTGTACGAAGCCTGAGGCTGCAACTGATAGTTGAAGTTCTGGCCTTTTTCCTTCTGCGCCTTGGATGCAAAAGATGCCCGCAGAGCAGAAGCACTTTTGTTACCTAAGAAAGATAATTCTGACTCACATCTCACAGATGACATAGCCTTGAGGCCACAGAAACTCTTCAAAGGATTCTGGGAGTTGAATTTCAACCCAAAAGACCTCGATTGAGGAAGAGAGCTTCCTCTTTGGCCAAGGGAACCGGTGGATCCAATAGCGAAAGTAGCTGCAGGTGCCGCTGCCATCTCAACCTGCGACACACAAAAACGGCCTGAGGTATGTTTCATTAACACACAGAAACCTGTCTGAAAGCTAACAAAAACACCAAAAAATTAATAAAGCACAAGGTTTATTTTCCAACAGATTTATGTAAGCTAAACCCTAGCCTAACAGATTATTGAATACAAACAAAGAAACAGTTTCGAACCTAAAAGCACAATGAAATGACATGCAGCCTGAAAAGAGCTGAAAATTAGCATGCATGTTCGAGATTAGTAATGGGAGCATAATTTGAAATGGAAATTTCACATTGATAATAAAAGCGATAAATTAAAAGCAGACAAGGGGAAATGGAAGAGAATCACGCTTAAACAGATCTGGTGAGGGAAAGGATTGAGATCTGCGGGGAAGAAAGAGAAAAACTCACCTGGGAGTGAACGGTGACGAGAAAGACGAAGAGCTTAAAGAAGCAAAGTTAGCTTTGAAATCTCCACCTGAGGGATTGGATTGGTAAGGATTGTGGACGAATGCAAACACCAGCCGAATGCCGAATAAATATACACACTCTACCCTTTACCTTACAAAAGGCTAAAGAGAAAATTAATCTACTCCCAAAATGCTTCTTCACTCTGCTGCCACGTCCTCCCATCACTCTTTTTTTTTTTCCCTTTTTTTTTTTTTTCTTATATATCAATTATTTACGTATTAATTAAGTTTTTAATCTTATAAAAAAAATTAGTTTAACAGAAATTTTCAAACATTTTAATTGTATTTTAAAGTTAAGAAACCAAAACTGGATTGGTTTTAATATATAATTACTTATATATTTTTTTTCATGGTATCACCTAATTTTGTCCCATATTTCTTTTACTTATTATTCAAACACAACAGAAATAAATTCCACTCAAGAACGTTTGATTTCGTGCTAGGTGGTACTTTCCATTTAAGAGCTAATGGATGTAGTTGTATGCATAAAGTGTAAATTTATAACTCTCCTTATTTTTAAACAATTTATACTTAAAATTTATATTAAAATAATACTTTAATTCGTAAGTACTTTTGAAAGTAATTTCTATTAAAGATGTTTCAAGACAATGAACCTATCTTTCTGAATTTATTTGTAAATTTTTGTTAGAAGTCATGCAACTAATTGCATTCATAAATAGAAATTATGTATAGTGTGGGTATAAAACTCTTGTGAGAGTAAATTATACATATAATTAAATCCACAGTTGGTAAGAAAACAAAACAAGGTTTAATTACATTTTTTATACCATTATTTTATTTTATGACATTATTAATAAAAGTTTCAATTTAATTTAAAAAAATGCGATGATATAATCATTTTTTACCTAATTAGCAAGGAAATTATTAAAAATAAATAAATGTGAACGGTTTTAATTTACAAAAAATGCAATTTACAATCAACACATAGTGATAATTTATAAATCTGATAACACGAATTTAAATAAATAAAAGGATAGTACTATTATATTTTTAATAACTTCATCATACTATTATATTTTTAATAATTGAGGAAGTTAATTGAATCTTAAAATAGTTACATGGTTGACATTTTTAAATTGAAAGACTTGGAATTTTTATTAACAATAGGGCTCAATTAAACAAAAATTAATAAATACTAAAATAAAAAATATTTAAGCCACATAATAACAATAGAAAATGCATTGCTTGGTGGATGGTATCAAATACACGAAATCTTTATGTATTAGAGTACCAACTTCGACCCTTGAATACAACCAAGAGGTAAAGGTCGCACACTGTTAAAAGCATATAAAATCAAGATATGAAAACTTTGAGGCTAGTTGAGGCTATCATTACATCATTAGCAGGGACTTGTCAAATTTAACCTCAAGTCACTTTCCTTGATCCCCTTTTTAAACTACAATGAGGTTGCTCAATAATCCACGCTCCTTTACTTCTTTTGATCTCTTCTATTTGATTAGGTGCAAAAGTGTGCTGTGATGGGATTTGCATGAAAATTCAATCCTTTTGCTTGCAAGTACATATATAGTTATCATATCACTTCATTATAAGGAGATCATGTCACTAGGAGATTACATAAAGCAAAAAAGAATTATAAATATATCAGAGAGATAGACAGATGATGAGCACTGTCATACATTGAGTTTATTCATCTCCCTCCTTATGGCATTGGCCCTCACTAAGCTCCCAATGGTGTTAATGGCCAATTTCAGATCCTCCAGTGGATTGCCAGGCACCACCGTCTTGTACAAATAGCTATCAAAGGTCATCTTCTGCACATACTCATCAGCACACATCTCCACAAACGCTTCCCTAGCAGGGTTGGACCTGTAAAACACCTTCTGAAGCACATCCAACACCTTGTAAGTGGGCCAATAAGTCTTGTCCCACTTCTCCAAGTACTTCCTCAAGTCCCCTTCTTCCACCATCCTCTTCCCATTCTCTGAACCTTCAACAATTGCCTCTGCACACATCCTCCCACTCTTGGCAGCAAAATAGATTCCTTCTCCAGAGCATTTGGTTACATAGCCAGCAGCATCACCCACCAGAGCCACTCTCCCCAACAACCTTCGAGGCCGAGGATGTTCCGGGATAGGGTGAGCCTCCACTCTGATGATCTTGCCTCCCAAAATTTTGTCTTCTGCTCTTTTCCTTGTTGCTAGTTGGAACTTCTTGATGTCCCCCTTGTGTGTCACAGTACCAGTGCCAACAGCCACATGGTCACATTTTGGAAATACCCACCCGTAGAAATCCGGAGAAACATCATCACCCACATACATCTCTGCAAGGTCCTCGTAATACGCCATCTTATCATCAGGAATTTTCACCCTCTCCTGATAAATCATGCAATCAAAACCACACATGCTAGTGTTACTTTCCCAAAATCATAAACAGCAACACTCACACGTCAAATAACATCAATTTGAAAGTTCAAACACACATGTACAATGCATTTTCGGCCATCCTAATTCACAAATCAGAAGCCCTACATTCTTTTAATTAAGAAAGGAAATTACCAACTTTGAAGAAAATTTCCTACATCCCAGCAAGGAAAAAACTTTGATATAGTTTCTTGACTGTTATTTGTGCTGTTCTTTCACAATTTAGTTGCTAAAAGCTTCATCACCAACAAATTTGATTCGTGACTCCATGAAAAGGCATAACCAACTAAATCCATTACTCTGGCATCTACATAACTCAATAAGTAGCCTTGGGGTGGTTCAATAAGATCTTTTAACTTAGGGGAGCAAATTTACTATGTTTCTGAACAAACAAAAGTGATGGACTTGACAACGACCAAATTGACTACTGTAGAATCCAATTGACAGTTTACAACATGAGAAACTTTTGGTAAGAACAAGAACCAAGCAACAGTTATAAACTCACAAGTAAGACAAGTAAATTTATAAACTCTAACCAATGATGATACGAAGTGTAAAACATGTTGGGGAGTGTGGAAGAAGAAATATAGTAGTACCTGAAAAGCGATGGCATACTCATATTCACCAGCATCAATGGACTTGGCGACTCTAGAATTAGCGCCGTCAGCGCCAATGACAGCGTCAACTTCCAAGGTACACTTCTCACCAGCCCCACCGACTTTGTTATCGTAGGAAGAGTAATGGAGAACGTAGGGGCTGTTGTTATCCTTCGGAATATCCATTTTCATGAAGAGCCCGTTGATGACATTGGCCCCATTCTCCTTCGCCCGCTCTCTCAGGTAAGCGTCCAGCACCTCTCGCCGGACCATGCCTATGTACTCGTGCGGCTTAAGCGTTCTCCCGATGTCCACTGCCACGTTCGACGGCGATATCATCTTCATCTTCGTCACGCGCCGGTCGATGATGTCCAGCGGCAGGTCGAACTCCCCCACCATGCACAGCGGAATCGCTCCCCCGCATGGCTTGCAGTTGTCCAGCTTCCGCTCGATAAGGAAAGTCTCCACCCCGCCCTTTGCCAGCGTCTCGGCCGCTGCGCCTCCGGCGGGACCACCGCCCACCACCGCTACTCTTAGGTTGCGCCCCTGCACCTTCGGACTGAATTTCCCGGCCACGATCCTTAACTTGCGGTGGGATGGGGAGAGTCTTGGCTGGGCGGCGAAATGCGGTGCATCCGGCGAGGTTTGGCGGAGGCCAACGAAGGTTTTGAGAGCAATAGAATTCATGGTGAAAGAGTGGAAGTGAGAGTGAGACACTGAGAGGGGTTTGATTTTTTTTTTATGTATGTGTCTTTGTTTGAGGGGATACGGTTGGGATTTGAGGTGGTTGGTGACCGTTCGATGGAGGGAATTAAGGGTGTCGATTTGATGTGGATAGATTTTGAGATCACGAAGGTTTGTGGGAAGTGTGTGTCTTGGTCCTTGGAGTTGTTCGGTGTTGGTTTTTATTTTTAAATTTTTTTAGTGGTTTTCATGGTGCCACGTTATAGGTAAAGTGGTGGATCTTTAATGCTCTCTTTAACACTTTGAACTGTGCTTCACATTTCATTAATACGCTCAAGTTTTGACACGTCATCATCAGCTTCTCCATTCGGTCTTAAAAGCTGTTAAACGTGTGTCACGTGCGAGAGAAGCAGAGTTTGCGTGTGTGTTCATACTTAGTTTAGCTGCAGTTGTTTTTCAAGTATGAAAATTAAAAGAAAATTACACATTTCAATGAAAGAAATTTCTTTTCTCTTCTCTTTTTCTCTTACCATTCGTTTTCTTACTTCACAAATGTGCTGTGATCTATGAAATGGAAGCATGATACAGCGAAATAAAAGGAATTTTTTTGCTCTTCTTCTCTCCTACCCTTCTCTGCCTGGTTGCGTAAAACATTACCTGAATGTGGGTTCCTTTTTTTGTGGTTTTCATTTTCTATTTATAACTCACAGTGTCTCGTCGTGAGTAATTTTTGTTTGTCTTGCTCTACTATTTCTCCAATTTTTTGGGAATTTCTCTTGTTTTGAAATTATTTTGAAGTTTTTACGAAATGCGACTATAACATTGTGCTCACCATCAAGTTTTAATTTTTAATATTGTTTTAATTTTTAATATTTGTTTATTTGCTGTTGGTCATTTTCCTCTTCCGTATATTTTATTTTAAAATTATGTTGCTCTTTTTTATCATAACTCAGCCATTACTGTTTGAGGGGGGAACTTTGTAGTTGTGGCCAATTACTTAGTTTTATGAAGTGCAGCCTTTGAGAATGATTAATACTATGGTTGCAATTTTTTGTTTTTGTACTTCTTTATTTTCAACTTTTATTTATTTTTTCATCAGGACAAAAATTTTCTATTTTGATTCTTTATTTTAAATATTTTTCATAAACATTTTAAAATAATGCGAAAATTAATTTTATGGTCTTTCATTGCACAATCAGATTTGGTTCATATATGGTCCTGTTAAATCATAATGATTTTTCTTATTTTTATATTCAATTTAATACTCTTTTATGCATTGTCAAAATTGTTTGTATAAAGCTATGTTAGTGTTTGATAATTGTCTCGCATTCTAAACTTTGTTTTGTATTTTACTATTTTATTATTTTCATGATTACAACTAAGGATGACCCTAGGCTAAATTCCATAAGAAGGATAATCATAAATATTTGGAGCGTTCAGAGATCATTTTGGTCAGTAATAAAAATTATTTTCATGGATACACCAGACAGTTTTATTTTTATTTATTTCTTGATGCATTCAGTTATGTTATTATAATGGTCAGACCAACTTATATTTGATTTATTTATTTCTTGATGCATTCAGTTATGTTATTATAATGGTCAGACCAACTTATATTTGATACATAGTTATATCCCATGTATTAATTATTTTGTTTATTCTATTGATGGCCTATAGAGAGAAAAAGTTGCTTAAGTGAAGAACTTTGAAAAAAAAAATGGATTGCTGATAAAAGATCAAGAAACAGAAATTACCAGACACATATGAAATTTATATAATTTGATGTCATCCATATATGTAAGCATTTAATCTCCCATGTGAAATGTCTAACAAAGTTTGGTTGATTCTTCTATTTCTATCATCTTTTCACATCTTAATATATTTCTTTTAAAAACAAAAATGTCATCGGTAACAATAAACTAATTCGTTTTACCTTATATGGTTGACTTTAAATAAAATTTTATTAATTTAAATTTAAAACATTACTGATATTAATATTATTACCATTATTTTATATATTACATATATATTTAAAAAAATATTATTTTATATAATTAATGTGAATCAGTTTATTATTTTTCAATCTTATAATTTTTTTTAAAATATTTAATTCTAAAAATAAATGTAAGCTATAAAAAATCCAACAAATTATCATATTTTAAATATTTTTGAAAGTTTAGATATTTTTTTTCAACTAAAGAATATTAAGACTTATTAATAGAAAAAAAAAATATCCTAATAAGATGACTGCTATAATTATTTTAAAGTATAAAAGCTCTATACACTTTTCTGCGTCATATTATATTTAATGGCAGATTCAATGTTTCTACTATAAGTCTCTTAATAAGCATTTATATTCATTCAAAGAGCACTTACTTATATTTTCTAATTCATCTTTTTTGTTTATTTTTATAAATTTATCTATAGTTCCTTTTTGTGATTCAACAAAAAAACTCAACTCTTTTTTTTTTAAGTTTTAAATAACTTGGTTCATATATTCTAGTTGACATATTTGTATATTTTTATATATAAAATTAAAAACTATAACATATAACACTGAATGTAGCTTATAAGTATATAAAACGAGACTAAGTTAAAAAATAAAACCTGATTGTCAAAACAACTTGATGGTATTATCTTGGATTGAAGTCTCAAGTCTCCTTTTATCTTTTTGTTTTAAATTTAATCTATAAGTTCTAAATTTCTAATCTCTTTCTTAAATCTGCACATATTATTTTGAAATTAATTAAAAAAAATAATGAAAAATAAAATGATTTTGACATCAGTTCATCAATCTGATATTGATTTATACTTGATACACTCAAACTGAGCAAAAGCCAACACAAACTTCAATTCTTCCATCTATAGCTCTAAGCCTCTAAATAGAGACATACATAAATGCATAATATAGAATGCTAAAATTTAGAATTAGATAATGGTCTAATGACAGTGAAACACTCAAATTGAAACAATAATATATAATAATCAATAAAAAAGTATGATAAAAAAAACAAGATAAGAAAAAATGTATGATAAATGAAGGAGATAAGTAGAATAGTCAGAAAAAAATATATATATAAATAGAAAATGACAATATGAGGAATAGTAAAACGAGTTAAAAAATAAAAATTTTAATATTTATGATTCCTTATCTATTCAATGTATATTTTAAAAAACATTATTAATTTATTAGGATAAAATTTCAAAAATATTATTTATTAAATAATATTTGTATTTATAGAAATTTGAAATCATTTAAGAATATGTACAGTATGGATATAAACTTAGAGTAAATTAAGATATTTTATATTTTTAATTAAAAAATACTTTTAAGTATAGTTTTAATTTTTTTTTAATTTTATAATAATATATTAGTATTAAATTCTTTTGAGATTTGTGAGATTTGAGGCTTACTTTATTTTTTAAGTCAATTCTTTTCTTACATTCACATTTTCTAAATAAAATTGATATGTTAGGTTACTTTTTGGTAATATGTAATATTATTAAGTTTATTTTTATATAAAAGTATTATTTTATGTGAAATATTGATAAGATTATATTGTATAATTTTTTGTAAAATGTTTAAGTAAACTATCGTTATATCTTTATTTTGTTTTATGTTTAACAAACAAATTTCATAACACTTTCTAAATATATAAGAATTACTGCAAATACACCTTTTCTCTGTAGTTTGATCTCTTTCATATATACTCATAAATGTAAGCTGAATTATTTACAATTTAAAACATATATTTTTCATGTTATTTTAAATTATTAATTTGTTTTTCAATTAAAAATTATAAAAACGAATCAACTGCATCATGTGGAAATAAAGTAAACAAATCACTTACTATAAAAAAAGGTGATGCATCGATTTGGAAAGTCTTGAAGATGATAGTAGTGACAGTTGTGATGTGCTTATTACAATTTTGGGATGAGAGGTAAATTATTCCCTCACATGTGCATAACTGTCTAATATACCAATAGTCTCTTTGTACTTTTTGGGTCGTATACTTATTTTAATCCTATTAATAATAAATAGGAAAATTATATTTAATTTAAGGCAAGTTTAGTGATTCTAAATTTTTGTAGACATATTATGAAAAATGAATTAAGTGATCCTTAATTTACTATTTACATTTATTTATTTCACACTTTGCATTATTATGTTAGCAAGCCTATCCTTTTTAATGTATGTATCATTTTTATAAGATTAAAAATAATTTTAAATTTACCAAAACTTAAGTTTATTTTGTAGTTGTTCATTAACAAGATATATCAATTTAGTTTCTATCTTGATATTGTTGGACTGTGATGAGTTGGTTTTCTAATTTTTCGAAATATGACTCAGTAAAAGTTTTTATTTTAGCAATTGATTATTGTATAAGATCATCTATAATATAAATATATATATAGGGAGAATGTATCTTCTAATTGACTCTAACTTTGTAGTCTTTCCATGTGAGACGGTTTTGATGTTTCTCTCTTTTGAGAAGGTTGTAAGGATAACTTTTTGTAGTTGGTACTTGTTCAATACGAAAAAAAGGACTTAGAGAAGTAATGATGGAACAAGGATTTACTTTCATGTGGAAAGTGGAGGGAGCCGGTACAAGTGGTGAGATTTCCTACAGCCCTTACTATAATAAAGAAATTCTTATCAAATTTAAATTAATTCCATTTTATAAAATTAATTTAATATATTAATTTAGTCATACTTTTAATCGATCGTAGATTTAAAAAAAAAAATAATTTGAAAGATATATCTAATTATGATCTTTCGAGATTTGAAAATATCTTTGATGTCTATAAATAAGATAATCCACATGGTTAACACATAATGTGCTGGAGAGTTTAGATGAAAAAAATAAAAGATTGTCTTTTAGATGAAAAGAGTTTAGTTTTCTTTTCAATTTTTTTTACCTCTTGTATTAATTTATAAAATTATCAAATTATGTGTTAGGTCTACTTAGATAAGGTAGATGAGTAGGAAAAATTGAAATTAACTTTTCTATAAGTAAAATTAACTTACATATAAATTTCTATATTTTTATTTTTAATTCTTGTATATTTTTTTTTCTTTCAAAATCTGACTATCAAAAAACTGTCCAAATATACTTTTATCTGTTATTGAAACTCTTGATCACTAATTCCAAAAGTGATTATGTCATTGGAACATATTATGTTGAACATTGGAATAACATAATAATTCATTATATATCATACAGAATCACAAATTAGTTTAAGTTTTAGAGTGACAATTCGTGGTTATTTTCATACAAGTTTATCAAAAATTAATGTACAATCTTGAAGTGATGGACCGATTCACATTATAAACAGGTTGAAAATTGTCAAAATTAAACAGTAAGTTTTAAAACAAAATGGAAGGGATGTATATAAAGAGTATGAAATTTGGCCTCATGGGTAAGAAAATATTAAATGATTGAAGATGATATAGAGAAAAGAACATTTCCTTTTTCCAATCAATTTAAGATAAAATTATTATTCCTCTTTTGATAGAAGATGTATTAACTTCAATAAAGTATTTGATTATTTGCATGAATTAACTTGTTATGTTGTTTAATACTTTCTTTAAAAAAATAAGCAGTAAAGAATAGTATAAAATAGAGATAAAAATTATTGACGATGTCATAATTTATATATTAGGATTTTATAAATATAAAATAATATAGAAAAGCATGTATACTATAAATAAGTTTAAATCATACTGCACATGCTTACACCATATACAAGTGAATTGCGCTACTGTACAGTACAAGTGAATTGCACATACTTGTACCGTACCGTACATGTACAGGTGAATTGCAAATTATGTGACCATGTTAGGTGAAACTTTCGATGTGTTCCTTCTTCGTTGGGTGAATTACACACAATGGTGTTGGTATAAGAATTAGCATTCCGACTTGTGTTTTGGGACAACATTTCCAGTTTGGTGAACTTACCATTACAAGTTACAATTCACTCCTAAGGACATCCACCGTGTTTGTTGAAAATTCAATTTGAAATCTCACCCCATATTTTCTCATTCTTAATTCCTGTTTCTGGTAAAGGGATTTCAAGTTGCAACATGAACAAACTCTTGACTTGGCCATTCATTTCTGATATTAGTCTAAAATTATATGGGTAGTTGTAGTTGCTTTGAATGAATAAAATAGTTGGTGTATCAAACTATCTACCTCTGGCTTTTGCATGCCCATGACATTTTCTCTATGTTGCTGCCAAATTCTAGACCAATCTAGTCACTCCAAATTAAATTTTCAAAATTCCTAGCAGGTAGCTTATATAAAAAACCAACCCAAATGCTTAATGGTCATTGAAACCATAAAGAGACATAGCTTGCTAGACAAACATGGACTTTAATCTTGCATTCGTTATTGTGGTAGTCACCATTTTGGGAATTGGTCTTGATGGATGTCATAGCAAGGCTGTGCAGTTCATATTTGGAGACTCACTCTCTGATGTTGGTAATAACATGCGTCTCAATAGAAGTCTTGCTCAAGCAAGCTTGCCTTGGTATGGCATAGACATGGGAAATGGGTTACCTAATGGAAGGTTCACTAATGGTCGCACAGTAGCTGACATAATAGGTAACACTTTTACTTTTAGGATGCACGACACTTTGCAATCAGTGCACATACAATAACCTAACCCAATTGATAGCAGCATTTGCCTCTATTTGGCAAGATTCTTAATATCTTGCCAAAAGTGAAAGGTTGTTTCATTAAATTTTCTGAATGTGTATTTCAAACCTTACTACCAAATCAATAGATTTCAAATCCACATCAATGCAGCAAAGATTTAACTTTGATTTTCTAACTGCAAAGGTTATTTGGTGTTAATATATCATATGTAAAGAAATGTGAGTTAGAGTTTGTCATGTTATTTGGAAATGGTATCACTTTTCTATTGTTTCTGGCTGCATACTAATACTAATGTTATACATTTCAGGTGACCGAATGGGGCTTCCTAGGCCTCCTGCATTCCTGGACCCATCTTTGAATGAAGAAGTTATACTAGAAAATGGTGTGAACTATGCTTCTGGCGGTGGCGGCATCTTGAATGAAACGGGTGCCTATTTTGTGAGTGTCATGATTCATACACTATGTATCTTATAGTCCTTATGCAAGCATATTTAGATGAAAATTGTGCTTCTTGCAGATCCAAAAGTTTTCCCTGGACAAACAAATTGAGCTATTTCAGGGGACACAAGAGTTAATTAGAGGTAAAATTGGAGAAAGAGCAGCTGACAAGTTTTTCAAGGAAGGTCGTTATGTTGTTGCTTTAGGGAGCAACGACTTCATCAACAACTACTTGATGCCAGTTTACAGGGATTCATGGACATACAATGATGACACATTCATGGACTACTTAACAGGAACACTGGAAAGACAACTAAAGGTTTACTTAGTTTGTATCCTCACACAACTTTCTTTCCTTTTGTTTTTGCATCTAATAATCAAAATCTTTTCAATTATGTGTTTAGTTACTTCATAGTTTAGGAGCAAGACAACTGGTGGTTTTCGGATTGGGTCCAATGGGCTGCATTCCCCTTCAAAGGGTGCTCAGTACAACTGGAAATTGTCGAGAAAAGGCAAACAAGTTGGCTCTTGCCTTCAACAAAGCTGTAAGCGAGCTAGTAGATGACTTGGGGAAGCATTTTCCTGATTCAACCTATAGATTTGGAGATGCATATGATGTTGTCAATGATGTGATTAGCAATCCAAATAAGTATGGTAAGTAAATATGTTTCTTTCCTGACAAACAGATTCATACTTCATTGCCTATTATCTAAAAGAACCAAAAAACTTTAAAAGAATGAAAGCAAAGCACATTGCATAAATCATTGGGTTTCTGTTATGCTTAGGAACATCTAAAGGTTTCACAATGTTGATATTTGTTGCAGAATTGCCAACATATCACACATGATCAGATAATTAAAAATTTGAGTTATAGCTTGTGCGCTGACTGCTGAGAGTTATTTACATCATAGCTACTTTTGTTTTGTAGGATTTCAAAACTCAAACGCACCATGTTGTTCCTTTTGGAATATTAGACCCGCCCTTACATGTGTACCTGCATCAAGTCTGTGCAAAGATAGAAGCAAATATGTCTTTTGGGATGAGTACCACCCCACTGACAGTGCTAATGAGATTATTGCAAATGAACTCATCAAGAAATTTGGACTTTTAAATTCTGATCAAGGGGGTGCACCTGCCCCAGCCCCTGCTGTTGCTCCATCTCCAGAACATCAATGATTCAAGATTTTATTATTTAATGCTTGAATACCAGTGTCACAAACAGTTATAGATGATACTGTGTCTCAATAATCACATATAATTTTAGAATCTGCATTACACATGTAACTCACGAGTTAAGTGTTTACTTTTGTATTCTCTTCTTTTTTAAGTTGAGCCATATACTATTTGCAGCCATTTAAGTATTTTATTGTCCTTAAAAGTTTCTTATATTCTAACTCTATCTTAAACATAATTCTTTAATCAAAGAATGTTCAGCACCTCACCTCACTGCAGTTGTTACATGTGGAATACTCCCAATGCAAAAACAATTCTAGTATGCTCTTTTAAGAGAAATTCGTCCGGAAATCAAACAACAAATCAAACATAGCTAAATCTAAGTAAGAAATTTGACACCACCTTACAACTTTAAAATTTTAAAAATATAAATTTATAGCTTTTATATACTAAATTTTTATTTGTAATCACTTAAACTCATTTTTAAAGTCTAAACCATTAATGCTCGACATTTAAGTGTATTCTATTGAACTGAATCATTTACAGCCATTTAAATATTTTATTGTCATAAAAAGTTTTTTATCTTTTAACCTCAACCAATTGGTCCCAGACCGAAAATAATTGCATAGTGCTCTCAGATAATTCTCCATGTTTGAACCTCAACCAATTGGTCCCAAACCGAAAACAATTGCATAGTGATATCAGATAATACTCGATGTTTTTTCAACCTCAACCAATTGGTCCCAAACCGAAAAACAATTGCATAGTGCTCTATGATGATTCTCAACGACTGTTACGAGTTAAGTATTCCAAATATCTTCACTAAAAAAAATATTAGAGCTAAGGGTTGTACATTACAATTTTAACATTACTCAGAAATTAAATATTAATCAATGATTAATTAATTGTATCCCTTAAACTCAGGTGAATTATCAAGATTCAAATAACAAATTGACGTTTATTAAACCTTTATCAATGATTAGCTAATTGTATCCCTTAAACTCAGGTGAATTATCAATATTCAAATAACAAATGAACATTTATTAAACCGTTAAAATTAATGTTTTGTAAGTTTTTTCTTTATATATATCGTTTAACTTTTTTTATTCTTATTTTTATTCGGTATGGCACTTGGAGTCGTATCTAAATTCCTAATAACTAATGTTAATACTAGCAATTGAAAAAGGGTCAAGGAAATATAAAAGCCGAGTGAGTTAAACTAATTAGTGAAAAAATCCTAATCGTCAAAGAATATTAGATAAGAAATGATGAAGGCATCTTATATTGTTTTCGAAAACCTCAGACACTGAGTTAGTCAATGATAAAGAAACTATTACTGTCAATTTGTTGCCTTTATGTCATTATTAGTTTAGTATCTTCATGCATATCTGACATTTATGCAGATGATAGAATTCATGTATTAACTCAGGTTAAGCAAAATGTCAAATGGATACTATACTGAGACCGATATAATTTTTCATTGCCTCCTATTCCTCACATGACACTGTACACAACTGAACAAGGTCGTAAAACTAGTTTTGAAAACATGTAAATCAAGAGCACCACTCTAAAAGGCAGAGGATTATGTAGATTTGGAAACTTTTAGTGTGGAAAATAATCTTCTAGCTTCTGCTTTAGATGAAAAACCTATCTGGATTATAAAAAATAATTCTAGCAATCAAGACACACCATTAACGTGGGCCTGTTTCACATATTTATGTCTGTGATATTTTATTGCAAAGAGATTGTAATCTACATTAGAATATGGTCTATCTAAAACCTCCTGTTATAAGCTTACACATCCAATCTACATATTAAACATATCAAGCATATTAATATCGAATCTCCATACTTAACGTACAATATACAGAGACACGAGTCTCTGATCTAATGTGCTTCTACTTAATTCCACTAACTTCATAGGTCACAATGAATACTATTTATATTGGCCTTAGACTTTTATAAGATATGTTACTTGTCTGACAAACAGGATTCATATTCCATTAACCATTATCTAAAAGAACCAAACACTTTAAAGAATGAAAGCAAAGCACATTGCATAAATCATTGGGATTTCTAGTATGCTTAGGAACATCTAAAGGTTACAATGTTGCTATTTGCTGAAGAATTATCAACATATCAGCCACGATCAGATAATTAAAAAATTGAGCTATAACTTGTGCCTGACTGCTGAAAGTTATTTACATCATACCTAGTTTGCTTTGTAGGATTTCAAAACTCAAACTCACCATGTTGTTCCTTTTGGAATATTCGACCGGCCTTACATGTGTACCTTTATCAAGTCTGTGCAAAGATAGAAGCAAATACGTCTTTTGGGATGAGTACCACCCCACAGACAGTGCTAATGAGATTATTGCAAATGAACTCATCAAACCAGCCCCTGCTGTTGCTCCATCTCTAGAAAGTCAATGATTTAAGATTTTATTATTCAATGTTTGAATACCAGTGTCCCAGTCAGTTATAGATAATGCTGTGTCTTACTAATCACATATAATTTTTTGTTAGAAAATAAGAACTAACTAAACATCGCACATGTAATTCAGCAGTTAAGTGTGTACTTCTGTATTCTCTTCTTTTTAAGTTGAGCTATAGTATTTGCAGCCATTTAAGTATTTTATTGTCATTCAAAGTTTCTTATATTTTAACTCTATCTTAAACATAATCAAAGAATGTTCAGCAGCTCACTGCAGTTGTTACATGTGAAATACTCACAATGCAAAAACAATTCTAGTATGGTCTTTTAAGAGAATTCGTCACGGAGATCCGAACAACAAATCAAACATAGTTAAATTCAAGTAAGAAATTTGAGACCACCTTCCAACTTAAAATTTTAAAATTATAAATTTATAATTCTTTTTTATATATATACTACTTAATTCTTTAGTTGTAGTCCCTTAAACTCATTTTTAAACTTTTAAGTGTATTTTATTGAACTGAATCATTTACAGTCATTTAAGAAGGTTTATTAGGTTTATTATCTTTTAACCTCAACCAGTTGGTCCATACCGAAAACAATTAGAGCTAAAGGATGTACCGTACAATTCTAACAGAGTTGACATTACTCTTAAGTATTAATCAATTCTAACAGAGTTCACATTACTCTTAAGTATTAATCAGTTCTAACAGAGTTGACATTACTCTTAAGTATTAATCAATGATGATTACCTAATTGCATCCCTTAAGCTCAGGTGAATTATCAAGATTCAAATAACAAATCGACATGATTGAAATTAATGTGTTTGTAAGTTTTTTCTTTATATATATTCTTTAACTTTTCTATCTTTATTTATGTCCAGTATGGGGCTTCTGAGTTGTATCTAAATTTCTAACAACTAATGCTATTAGTACCGATTGAAAAAGGGCCAATGAAATATAAAAGCCGAGTAAGTTAAACTAATTATTATGATGGAAAATCTAGAATCACAAGTTTAAATTAGTGAAAAAAATCTTGATCGTGAAAGAATATTAGATAAGAAATGATGAAGGTATCTTATTGATATTGTTTTCGAAAACTCTGAGTTGGTCAATAATAAATAAAGTGTGACTTTGTTGTCTCTATGTCATTAGTTTAGTATCTTTATGCATATTTGACGTTTATGCAGATGATAGAATTCATATATTAACTCAGGTTAAGCAAAGCAAAGTGTCAAATGGATACTATACTGGACCGATATAATTTTTCATTGCCTCCTATTCCATTTATCCTTTCTCACATGACACTGCACACAACTGAACAAGGTAGTAAAACTAGTTTTGAAAACATGCAAATCAAGACCACCACTCTAAAGGATAGAAGATTATGTAGATTTGGAAACTTTTAATGTGGAAAATAATTTTCTGACTTCTGCTTAGATGAAAAACCTATCTGGATTATAAAATATACAGCACTCAGTTTATAATTCTAGCAATCAAGACACACCATTAACGTGGACCTGTTTCACATATTTATGTCTGTGATATTTTATTGCAAAGAGATTGTAATCTACATTAGAATATGGTCTATCTAAAACCTCCTGTTATAAGCTTACACATCCAATCTACATATTAAACATATCAAGCATATTAAAATCGAATCTCCATACTTACGTGCAATATACAGACACGAGTCTCTGATCTAATGTGCTTCTACTTAATTCCACTAACTTCATAAGTCACAATGAATATTATTTATATTGGTCCTTAGACTTTTATAAGATATGTTGGAGAATAGGCCTATATGGGAGTGGTGGACAAAAGTATGTCCCCATCAACATTGTGGATCGCTTTTTACCATGTTCAAGTGTACTTAGTGGCCAACTAACTTGATTACTTAAATTAAATAAACATTTTGGATTAGTTTCGATTTCACTTTCCAAGAACATGGTTATGCAATCCCTATCAACTTGCTCTCGGTGGACAAATGGCTCTTCACTTTTAAATCTCCATATTTCTATTGTGGACAAGAGAAAGACCAAAAAGAAAGGCTATACATTTGTTTAATGCTTAATGCATCACTAATTTGTGAGCAACTATTCAGTTAAACTATTGTTTATTTGAGGGGTGGAGGGTTTCTAGCACCATGAATGATCTCCATTGCCATGCTTTGGAGACTTACTTTAATTACATGCATGTAGTGTGAATTACCAAAATAAGAAAATAAAATCTATGTACGCTTCCTTTCTGCTTCCTTTCTGTGGGTAGGGGTAGGTTTTTGTTTCTACACGAATTCTTTGAGTGAAAAATCCTTTTGAAATACTTGTCATTATTTTGAAAATAAAACTGGTGTAATATAAATTTTGTAATTGTAATGCACAAATTTGCTCTGATGCTATTATTAGTTGAATAACATGAGTTTGAGTTTAACAGACATGATCTTTGTCATAGCTTTTATCATGATTACTATAAATACATCAAAATTACTACATATGATAATCTGTGATTAGATAACAGTATGAATAATTTCCGCATTGTGAGGGCATGTATTATTTATTCTTAAACATGAGTGTGAGTTCACATAATCATACCAAGCAGTGGGGATGCAACTCTAGTTAATTCATTCTCTGGTCTCATAACATAATTTCCTCGAGAATTGGCCAAATTATGGCTGCTTATATTATATAAGATTGTACTACACAGAGGACACCTACCAGCTACCTAGACAAAGTATCATTCAGCACACCATTTTACACGCTATGGTGCTCTTGGAGTGTGACGACCATTAGGCCCTGATGGGGAATAGTCATGGAGTTCCAACTCCATCCTCTCAGTAAAGGTTGCTTCCTCCGAGTGCCAGTATTTCTCGGTGATAACCTGTATTTGAATAAAAGGAACATAAGCTCATTGACATGTCTTAAACTGACATAGGAATAATCATAAGGCCTCAAAGTGCACACACCACCTTGTGGCTGTTCTTCAGTCTACGATGAACTTGGGGACCTTGCATAATGTTTTCAGTTCCTGCTTATATAAACAAGTCATTTGTAAGAAGATGAGGGAGAACTACAACTCTACTAGAATAAAATAAAAAATATTGTAGTAGAATTTACTTGTAACTGGTACTGCTTTCAAGCAAATAAGATGAGAAAGGCATAGAAGAATCACGAATAAACGAAAGAGAGAGTCTGCCATCTTGTATTGCGTTTATCAACAACAAACTCTGGCTTGTGTTGCTTTCCATATGATAGTTCTCAATTTATACTAGTGCTTGAGATTTTTTCTGGATGTTTTCTTAACATGGAAAATCCATTATGGAGGAGCAATGTTGTTGCAAAAGTCAAAAAGGTGATAGCAACCCATTATGGAGGAGCAATCACGTTCCACTCTTTGTAGAGCTTTTATCAGCTTGTAGCATGTTGGTATGTGAAAACCCAAAATATCTTGAGAAATTGTTCGATAGTTCAGAATCATCATGTATCTATGATTCTGATCAATTCCTACATTTTACTTATTTATGTTTTTCAATTTACAATAAAAAAATTTAATGTGTAGATATTAATATAAACCATAATGATCCTGAATCGTCTAATGATTTTCAAGTATTGAGGTGCATAGAATTGTTTGGTGGACATGAAAATTATATTTTAAGTCAAAATGAAGCACACTATGAAAGTGGAAAGATGACACAGAATTGGTGAAGTAAAAACTGTAGATTAATCTAAGTCAAAGGCTAGTGGGAAATGCAAAGGGCAGATTAATTGAACTGTGTAGAGACAGAATGGGTAGGTACACATCCTACTAACTCCCAACGAAAAAACAGCAGAACTGAACGTTCTAGCCTTGATTCCACTGGTATCTCAACAAAGTTATTAGGAAAACAGATGGTAGGCACTAAAAATGTGGCAGCAATCAGCCACATTTGTAGTGTTAAAGCCTACTAATATGAAGACACCCCACTCGGTAAAAGAAAAGTGACATGTGATGTTTCAAACTCAAATAAAGTAATCTCTTAAACAAAGACAAACAAGTCACTCGAATTAAAGGATCCTTCGAAAACTCTCATTAGACATAGACAAGACTCAGCATGAATTCTTAGAAAGGTTGACCTTCTATCATGTGCAAATTTCTGAACGATAAAGAATTCGTGTGTAGTCTAGAGTTAGTTTAAGCTTTATTGCTCAAATTATTTGTCTTCTCAAAGTCTAATATAAGAGTTAAAAACTAGTGGTTGCACATTGGCTGCTGTTGGGAGTGGAAGTCATCATATTCAATAAAGAAAACAGCTCAAATGTAGTAGTCATATGTTATTGCTAGGCTAGTGGGGACAATTTTCTCCACTAATTTGTGAAGTGGCAAACAACTTTGCTGCTACCTGTAGACCACATGAACTCTGTTGATAGACGTAAAATTACGGAAACTATTAAAATTTCTATTTTTGAAAGAGAGAAGACGACAAGAATTTATGGTACAATTCTCGTAATAATTAGTTTTATGAATTATTGGTAATGAGTTGTTACAATGGGTAGTTTTAATTATATTACTATTAACATGATTTTAATTATATATGGTTGTCATTTTGAATGAAAATAGGACTTTATTCATTTCTTAACTTAACCATAATATCTAGATTTTTAAGGATAATAAATATAAATTAAGAAGATAACATAAATAAATTGATCAGAACTATTTACATTATCAGTTAAGATAATAAAAAAAGATGAAGTCTTTACATTTTAAGAATGAATATTAGATTTTTTTTTCTTTTTTCTTAATCTTGTATAAATTTTTAACGTGAACTTTCTCCTTCTTATCTTTTAAGATTTTGTAGATATAAGTAGACTTCTATTCAATTGGACCTTGATTTTAGCTAGATACATAGATAAATTTGTCTAAGCCATGAAAGAAGAAAAAGGCTTGAAGCATGAAGTCCCACATCACTTAGGATAGGCCAAAAATAATGTAATTTTGGATGTTATATTTGGGGTGACTTATACGATGTCCTTAACCTTTTTAGTCCCACATCTTTTTTGTCATAAAATGTCACGGAACTACACATATATAAATAATATCCCTTGGTGCATGTAAGATTCGCCTTTCATTGGTTTTGTTTCATGAATATTGATTTGCTTATATGCCTATTTTAAATTATGTGAGACTTTATGCTTTAAGTCTTCTTCTCCCCTAGTGTGGGACTTATCTTCTTTTATCCTCTTAGCTAACAATCTTTTTTTATCCATGAATTCAAATAAATTCCATGTCAATGTCGAATTTGATTGAGAGAAGATTTGAGATGCAAGGAATAAAGAATTTAGCAACAAACAAAAAGTATTATAAGATACTTTTATGCATTGCCAAGGTGTGGTTGTCAAGAACTTGAAGCTTCTTGAGAAGCTTGAGTTTAATATTTTCTTTGAATTTCAAGTATCGTTTTGTAAGTTTAAGAACAAAAGAGACTTACAAGTCAAATTGATGTTCAATTAAGATTAGAATGAAAAGAAGAAAAAAATCAATAAAGAAGTTTTGAACAAGATGAAAGTTTCAGCAATGAGAATAAAGTTAATAATCATTCTTACTTTATATAATAGAAGGTATTTAATCAATAATGCAAATTACACAACCAATTTATATATTTCATATGTTCAAATTATGTCAACAAAATGATATATAAATGGTTAATGAGTCTAATTTTAGAAGTCTAATAAAATGTTTTCTTATTTAACATTAGCAAGTTTTAATGTCAATATTTATAAATTTGTCCAAGCCATGAAAGAAGAAGGCTTGAAGCATGAAGTCCCACATCACCTAGGATAGGCCAAAAATAATGTAATTTTGGATGTTAGATTTAGAGCTGACTTATGTGATGTCCTTAACTTTTTTAGTCCCACATCCTTTTTGTCATGAAGTGTCACGGAACTAAACATATATAAATAACATCCCTTGGTGCATGTAAGACTCACCTTTTATTGGTTTTGTTTCATGAAGATTGATTTGCTTATATGCCTGTCTCCTTGCTTGAGGTCAAAATATTTTTATCTAAGAACCTCTCATTAAAGGGATGGACTTATGTCCCTCTCTTCAAGAAAGGGTCTTTAATACTCATATTTGACCTTAAAGTGAGTAGACAGCATATAAGTTAATCAATTTTCATTCTAAGTTCTTAAAAGTTCAATGACAAATAAAATGTGAGATTAAGCATATAAGTTAATCAATTTTCATTCTAAGTTCTTAAAAGTTCAATGACAAATAAAATGTGAGATTAAAAAGGTTGGGGATGTTAAAGTAAGCCCAAACCTATCATTCTAACTACAACATTTTTGTCCTATTTTAAATTATGTGAGACTTCATGCTTTAAATCTTATTTTTCTTTAGTGTTCTGACTTATCTTTTTTTATCCTCTTAGCTAACAATTTTATCTTCTTTTATCCATGAATTCTTCTTTTATCCATGAATTCTTAGGTTGATGTTATTAGACTTGAGTTATGACTCTAAAATCAATGTAAAAAATAAATTTGATGTCAATGTTGCATTTGATCTAGAAAAGATTTGAGATGCAAGGAATAAAGAATTTAGCAACAAACAAAAAAGTATTATAAGATACTTTTATGCATTGTCAAGGTGAGGTTTTGGAGAACTTGAAGCTTCTTGAGAAGCTTGAGTTTAATATTTTCTTTGAATTTCAAGTATCGTTTTGTAAGTTTAAGAACAAGAGAGACTTACAAAGTCAAATTGATGTTCAATTAAGATTAGAATGAAAAGAAGAAGAAAAAATCAATAAAGAAGTTTTGAACAAGATGAAAGTTTCAGCAAGGAAAATAAAGTTAATAATCATTCTTACTTTATATAATAGAAGGTATTTAATTAATAATGCAAATTACACAACCAATTTATATATTTCACATGTTCAAATTATGTCAACAAAATGATATATAAAAGGTTAATGAGTCTAAGTTTAGAAGTCTAATAAAATGTTTTTTTATTTAACATTAGCAAGTTTTAATCTTGATATTTATAAATTTGTCCAAGCCATAAAAGGAGAAGAAGGTTTGAAGTATGAAGTCCCACATCACCTAGGATAGGCCAAAAATAATGTAATTTTGAATGCTAGATTTGAGGCTGACTTATATGATGTCCTTAACCTTTTTAGTCCCACATCTTTTTTGTCATGAAATGTCACGAAACTAAACATATATAAATAACATCCCTTGGTGCATGTAAGACTCACCTTTTATTGATTTTCTTTCATGAAGATTGATTTGCTTATATGCCTGTCTCCTCGCTTGAAGTCAAAATATTTTTATCTAAGGCCCTCTTATGAAAGGGACTTGTGTTGCTCTCTTTAGGGAAGGGTCTTTAATACTTTTATTTGACCTAAAGTTCTTTAATACTTTTATTTGACCTAAAGTGAGTAGACAGCATATAAGTTATTCAATTTTCATTATAGTTGAGTTTTAAAAGTTTATGACAAATAAAATGTGAGATTACAAAGGTTGGGATGTTCAGTAAGCCCAAACCTATCATTCCAACTATAATATTTTTGATGTATTTTAAATTATGTGAGTCTTCATGCTTAAGTCTTCTTCTTCTTTAGTGTTCTTTAATGAGACTTATCTTCTTTTATCCTCTTAGCTAACAATTTTATCTTCTTTTATCCATGAATTCTTAAGTTGATGTTATTAGACTTGAGTTATGACTCTAAAATCAATGTAAAAAATAAATTCAATGTCAATGTTGTTGAATTTAAGATAGTTTTATGCATTGTCAAGGTGGGGTTATCGAGAACTTGAAGCTTCTTGAGAAGCTTGAGTTTAATATTTTTTTTGAATTTCAAGTATCGTTTTGTAAGTTTAAGAATAAGAAAGACTTACAAGTCAAATTGATGTTCAATTAAGATTAGAATGAAAAGAAGAAGAAAAAATCAATAAAGAAGTTTTGAACAAGATGAAAGTTTTAACAAGGAGAATAAAGTTAATAATCATTCTTACTTTATATAATAGAAGGTATTTAATCAATAATGCAAATTACACAACCAATTTATATATTTCATACGTTCAAATTATGTCAACAAAATGATATATAAAAGGTTAATGAGTCTAATTTTAGAAGTCTAATAAAATGTTTTTTTATTTAACATTAGCAAGTTTTAATCTCGATATTTATAAATTTGTCCAAGCCATGAAAAGAGAAGAAGGTTTGAAGTATGAAGTCTCATATCACCTAGGATAGGCCAAAAATAATGTAATTTTGGATGCTAGATTTGGGGCTGACTTATGTGATGTCCTTAACCTTTTTAGTCCCACATCCTTTTTGTCATGAAGTGTCACGGAACTAAATATATATAAATAACATCCCTTGGTGTATGTAAGACTCATCTTTTGTTGGTTTTGTTTCATGAAGATTGATTTGCTTATATGCATGTCTCCTCGCTTGAGGTCAAAATATTTTTATCTAAGGCCCTCTTATGAAAGGGACTTGTGTTGCTCTCTTCATGGAAGGGTCTTTAAGAAGGGTCTTTAATACTTTTATTTGACCTAAAGTGAGTAGACAACATATAAGTTATTCAATTTTCATTCTAAGTTGAGTCTTAAAAGTTTCAATTTTCATTCTAAGTTGAGTCTTAAAAGTTCATGACAAATAAAATTTTAGATTACAAAGGTTGGGGATGCTAAGGAAGCCCAAACCTATTATTCCAACTATATTTTAAATTATGTGAGACTTCATGTTTTAAGTCTTCTTCTTCTTTAGTGTTTTTCAATGAGACTTATCTTCTTCTATCCTCTTAGCTAACAATTTTATCTTCTTTTATCCATGAATTCTTAGGTTGATGTTATTAGACTTGAGTTATGACTCTAAAGTCAATGTAAAAAATAAATTATGATGTCAATATTGAATTTGATCAAAGAGAAGATTTGAGATGCAAGGAATAAAGCATTTAGCAACAAACAAAAAGTATTATAAGATACTTTTATGTATTGTCAAGGTGAGGTTGTCGAGAACTTGAAGCTTCTTGAGAAGCTTGAGTTTAATATTTTCTTTGAATTTCAAGTATTGTTTTGTAAGTTTAAGAACAAGAGAGACTTAAAAGTCAAATTGATGTTCAATTAAGATTAGAATGAAAAAAAGAAGAAAAAATCAATAAAGAAGTTTTAAACAAGATGAAAGTTTCAGCAAGGAGAATAAAGTTAGTACTCTTACAAGACTAATGATTTGATGAAGTCATACAAGACATGTCCAACAAGGTAAAGCGAGCAAACAATTGGATGTGGTTTAGGTCTTGGTCTGGTGTGAGTGGGTTTAGGCTTGACTGACAAAGAACCTATGCATAATCAAAGAGAAATCCAACAGCACAAAGGTCTAAAATTGTTTAAAATTTTAAACTAAAGAGTTAGCCAAGTTTTGGATTAAACTGGTTTTTAAATACTACACTGGGCTCAAATAAAGTGATTCCCGTTTTCATGAAATTGAGTTATTCGACGTCTGGCAGAACTAATTTAACGGTTTTTTGAAAAATTGAATTGGCGCCTTTTCGTTTATAAAAATAGTGAGGTTTCTAAAATGCGCCATAACACAGATGCAAAAATAGAGAATCATTACAACAGAAAAACCAGTGAGAAACACTTTTGCGAAATTGCGAGTTCTTGAGGAAAATCAATTTAGGCTTTTGTTGAAGAGTAACATTTGACCAATTCTATGCTATTGGAGTTCTTCAACACTGTGCAAAGGCCTCTTCTGCGCGCCAATCAAGAAGTTTTTCTTTACCATTCTTTATCCCTTTATGTATCAAGATTTGTATAAATTGATTGCAAATCTATGAAACTTTTGAAACTGTATATTGTTGTAGGCTATAGGTTTTAGCCTGTGTGTGATTGGTGTATTGAGTGGGGACTACGGGGAGTAGGTGCTCAATTAAGTGGGTGTTTGATTCTTATGGGGAGTAAGAATTGTGTAATTGTTTGTGTGTAAACAATTGATTAAAGTTAGTGAAATTTTCTTTGCTTGAGAGGCAAAGGAGTCTGGACGTAGCCCTTAAGGAAGGGTGAAACAGTATAATTGATTGTGTTCTGTTGTTCTTGACCCTTCTCTTTCAATTTTGTATTGTTCTTGCACTGCACTTTGAATTTAATTGAAAGTTGAATTAATTTCTGGTAATCTTGATAAAACTGGTTTAAGTTCTCTGCTGAAAATTGAATTGTTCATTATAACTTGAACTTGTTGTTGGTTCTAATAAATTTGTTGTAGTTGCTAAAGAAATCTTGCTTAACAAATTGTTTTTTTTTTCAAATTCTGTGTTACATATAAGATTTTGTATCTGTGACTTTCTAAAGAATTGAACATCTGTCTGAATTGTTGTTATACTGCAGAATTTGTGTTATGGTTCTGTATTCTTGGTATAACTGAAAAATTGAATCTGCATTCTGAATAATTCTCTAGTCTGTATTAATTGTTGGTGTTAGGAAACTTTATCAGATTTGTTAATATTGACTGAAATCAATATAGAGCTGTGTTAGGTGTTTCAAATTGGTATTTTATAATTTTGTTCTTCTTTGCTCTCATTCAAATTTGGAATTTTATGTGATTCAGTTTTTAGTGTAATATTGCTTTTGAAACTGTGAACTTGATCTACATAAGGTGCTGCTATGTGATAGTGAATTTGTTGTGTGTGCTGTTTGAAAACTTATATCTGCCTGTAAAACAAATTGGTTCATTCGTGGTTTGAATCATTTTATTTCTTTACTGCACCTGATATCTTTAGCACCGAGATTCATTAAAGTTTTTCAAATTGCGAAAACTATTTTCAAAGGTTTAAATTGGGAAAAATCTTTTGAAGTTCAATTCACCCCCCCTTTTGAACTCAGCCTAAAACGTTTTCATGAAATTTTACTAAATAAAAATAAATATATATAATAAAGATATACAATAATCACAATATCCCCTTCAAGTTGGAGCGCGAAGATCCCGAATGTCCAACTTACGAAGTAAAAAAATAATATTTGTTTTCTCAATGTCTTGGTAAAAATATCTACAAGTTATCATTAGTGGAAACAAATCTGGGACGAATATCCCCGAGAACAAAGGCATCACAAACAAAATGACAATATACTTCAATGTGCTTGGTTCGATCATGAAAAAATGGATTTTGAGATGTGTCTAACAACTTGACTATCATAATGCAGTAATATGGATGTAGTGTATATCATGTTAAGACTAGATAAAATTTCCTTCAACCATTTTAATTCATAAGTAGTCATAGTCATTGAACGATACTCAACTTCAGCAGATGATCTAGACACAATATGTTACTTTTTCGTCTTCTGGGAGATAGGAGAGTCACAAAGAAATAGTATCCAACCCGTAAGTGATCTTCGGATCAGTGGTCAACCAGCCCAATCAATATCGCACCATCCATGTAGGCATAGGTCACATTTACTACGCAACAAGATACCTTATCCTGGATTATGTTTCAAATAACGAACAACTCGCAGTGTTGCGTGTCAATCATCCTCCTTTGGTTGTGTTATGAATTGAGCCAAAACATGAATACAATAAGACAATTCGGGTCGTGTGAAGCACAGATAAATCAATTGTCCAATCAAGCGACGGTACGACTATGGGTCAACAAGTAGTGTACTAGTGGACAAAGCCAAACAATGATTTTGTTCCATAAGAACAAGAGCAGGTTTAGTGCCCAACAAACCAACTTCAGAAATTATATCAAGTGCATATTTTATTTCACACAAGTAAAATCCATTTGGACTTTGCGCGATTTCAACATCAAGGAAATGCTTTAAGACACCCAAATCTTTCATATAAAAACAAACACTCAAATATGCTTTAAATCTCTGGATAGTTGCACTGTCATTCCTTGTAACAATTAGATCATCAACATACACAAGCACACTAAGATGAATATTAGCATTGTTCATGGAGAATAAAGAATAATCTGAGTATGATTGTCGAAACTCGTATCCCTGGAATGCAGTCGAGAGTTTAGAAAACTAACACCGAGGAGCTTGCTTAAGCCCATAGAGTGACTTTTTCAACTTATACATCTTGTCGGGAACCGAGACTTGAAAACCAGACAGCAACTTCATATAAACTTCCTCTTGAAGATCGCCATGAAGAAAAGCGTTGTGGATGTCCATTTGATAGCAACTACTGCAAGAAATACTCGCATTGTAGTCATCTTAGCAACTGGAGCAAAGGTCTCAGTGTAGTCAATACCTGTAACTTGGTGATTCCCAAAGATTACAAGCTTAGCTTTGAATTTTTTTCACTGTGCCATCAGAGTGATACTTGATTTTGTACACCCATTTGCAACCTAATGCCTTCTTGTTTGGTGGTATGTCATCTATCACCCACGTATCATTTTTTTCTAATGCATGTATCTCACGTTGCATTGCATCTCGTCATCGCTCATCTTTTACTACCTCAGAAGATGTCATAGGTTCACGATCTACATGTATTGTTGCAAGAAAAATTCTATGTCGCAGAGAAAAATTATTACAATTCACATAGTGTGTAATGGGATAGGAATTACCTGAAGAATGATGTGGTTTAGATGTCAGTGGGAATAGATTCAATTTTTGCATTGTATACGTGACATAGTCATGCAACAAAACTGATGATCTTTTCTGTCAGTGACCTCGACCCAACAATTTCTCATAAAATTCTTGATCATCTTGCTCATTTGGTTTCTATATAGAATGGTTCCTATACATAAGTATTATTTATTGATGGAATAACATCAACTTCATGTTGCACTGGTATTGCATCAGGCACAGCGTGATTGTCATGTCTTGCTCTATATATATATTTTTTTAAGTCATCTAACTCCTCCAAATCAACATTAGACCCGCCTAAACCAGAAATTGTAGGCAAGTCTTCTCTAGGAAGATAAGCAAAAGAAAGATATATTTCTGAGAACTTGACATCTTGTGAGACAAAAAATTCATTGGTTTCTATATCATACAAACGTCATTCCTTTTACCCATATGGATATCCAACAAAAATACATCTCCTACTTCAGAAATCAAATTCATCGTCTAACCTTCCTTGTTTATAGCATAACATAATGATCCAAAAACTCGTAGGTGATTATAGGTAGGGTCACAACCATAAAGCACTCTAAAAGGAGTCTTTCCATTCAAAACTGAGAAAGGGGTTCTATTTATCAAGTAACCAATCGTAAGAACACATTCTCCCTAAAAATCAAATCAATAGGTAAACATCCCTGAAATCTCAAAGCTCGAGCTACATTTAATATATGTTGATGCTTACGTTCAACACGCCCATTTTATTGTGGTGTCTCGATACAAGATGTTTGAAAAATTATTCCATTTTCAAGAAAATAATTTTTCATGCAAGTAAATTTTGTTCTGTTGTCGGTTCTTATAATTTTCACTTGTTTATTAAACTGACACTTCACCATAGAGAGAAAAATATTTTCAGAATACTTGACACCTCTTTCTTATCAATCAACAAATAAATCCACACAGCTCGAGAGTAATCATCAATAATAGTTAAAAAAATAGGATGTTCCACATTAAGAAACATTTCTATAGGGGCCCATAAATCACAGTGTATTAATGCAAAAACATCAGATGCTCTAAAATCACTAACGGGAAATTTATTTTTCGTTCGTTCTTCTCTTTGACAAACATCACAACATTTATTCAAATTAATTTTCAATATTTTTCTTAAGGTCTACACCTGAAACTATCTTGGTAATTTGCATAGACGGATACCCCCATCGTTGATGCCAAAGATCCAAAGGCACTCCTTTGACAACTTTCAAAGCCGTAATACGCGGTATCCCCTTGAAATAATAGAGTCCATCCCAATATTCATCCGCATCAATCAACATCCTCGAAGTGTGGTCTTGTATTATGCACATGTTATGAGTGAACTGAATAGTATAATTGGAATAATCTATAAGTTGGGACACAAAAAATAAATTGCAAGATAATCCAGGTACACATAAAACATTCTTGAGGACAAAATCACTGTCAAAAATAATGGATCCCTCCTTGGTAGCCACAATATTGCTCCCATCTGGTAAACCAACAGGGCATGGAGATATGGCTTGTAAGTTATGTAAATCACTCAAATTTCCTATCATGTGGTTCGAGACTTTTGTGTCTATTATCCATGATACTTGCTTACCGGTCATCTTCTCAGTTAGATGATTATTTGATCATTTAGCAATTTCATCAGCGCCTGGAGTTGATCAGGGCTGCTCAGCCCAAGAGATTCCACGTCCTTCCCATCCGATGTACTTCCTATGGGTTCTTCAGCCATGATTCAATATGTTATGTTGGGCGTATATGGGTATGGCTCTGATACCATGACAAAATACCTCACATTTTATTTCTCATAAGATTAAAATATATAGAGTAGTGTTTTACTAAACTTTTTCTTACAAATCCGTTCAAGATCCGCTAATGCAATCAATACCTACCCAATATAACTAATTATATTTTATAAAAAATTACTAAATAAAAATAGATATATAAATATACAATAATCACAATATTTAACAATGACCCTTTATTAAATTAAAGTCAAAGCAATTTTATAATGCAGATATTTTTTATAAGCTTCACCATGCTAGCTCATGGTGCATTATGAGAAGACATAATTATCAGAATAAGCACTCACGAAAAAATACTAGAAACAATAAGCAAGGAAGCATATTTCTGGAAATTTTCGGAAGGTTATAAATTAATTATTGATAAATCATTTCAAATGATTTTAAATTTTTAAAATAAATATTCCCAAATATTTTTAATTATTTTGAAACTATGTTTTATGATAAAAGAAATTATTATAAACTAATTTAAAATAGTTAGAAATTAATTTTATACTATATATTTTTTATGTTATCTGAAATATTTAGTTTCAAATTTATTGTTCATTACGCTTTCATAATATATAACGGAAAAGTATTTTAATATATTTTCTGAAAAGTACAAAAATTTTAAGAGATGTCATTATACTGTAACATGGAGGTGTGCTAAGATTATTGGGTTGCAGGAAGCAATAGTCTTATGGTTATTATCTAAGGATTCTATTTTTTAAATACGGAGAGGCCTAATAGTTTTTTGGACAATTGGGTAAGAGTGCTTTATATATAACACTGAGGTTTTGGTCTGGTGAGACAATTTGCACAACATTTGGGCTCATAATCATATAAGTGGCACACAATTTTATTATTTTGTTAATTATTTTAAAGTTTAAACATTTGTCAAGAGATAAAACCCTAGCTAATAATCTATTTAGATTTAAGGAGGTGAACAAAATGCTCTATATCAATGTGTATATCAAGTAAAAAAAATCATTTCAGATGTTGAGTTTAGACTATTGTATACCTGAGAAAAGGCATTAGCACATTGTTTGGGACACATTTATGTTTAGAAAGTAAAAAGCTACCTATTGTTTGATGGTTGAAGGCTATATTTGGAATATTCAACCCAAATGCAATTCATCCTCCCACATCATCTTAACCAATTGACACTAAATAATTGTTTTATGAATTACCCATAATATATGATTATAGAGAAAAAACTGGTAACGGCTTAATAATTTTCAATGTAATTGGTCAAATCCACTTTTACTTCTAGTTTATTTTAATTATCTTAATATATATGTAAGTATATATATCGGCGGGTCAAACCATCGAATACGAGACTTCCAAACTTTGGAAATAATTTGTAACAAACTAAGTTAGAAATCTTCTCTCCTTATAGCATGACTATCAACAAAACTTAAATATATTTAATTTCATAAATTTTGAGTTGTGGAGATGAATACTGGTGTCATTTGTAAATAATCTTTTATTAGTATAAACATGGTCTTAAAGTATAATCCAACATAAACGCACATTAATTACTCGTCACATCAACAAAACAAAAGAAAGTCCAGCAACTGTGAATCATATATTTGAACTTTTGACTAGCCTTGCAAACGATTAATGAGATTTCATCTCATTTTGTTTTGTTTGGAAATTGGAATGAAGGGTGTTGTCCATAATACATACATGCAATCTTTATGAAAGACCTTTTAGGCTTTTGTGATATTATTATAAGAGACAAAGAAAGAATAAGTCAATAGCAAAGATATTTGGTGCAAGTTTGATTATCATATAGTATAAATGTTGTGTTTGCTTATTGTATTGTTCTTGTCTTACTCATACATTTATAACTAAGGGCATACTAAATAGCAAATTCAATGTGAGAGTCATAATCAAAGTTTTTGGCAGTTTCTTTATACTTAGAGTGACCCTAATCCTGAACCGACCCTGCAGCCCCTTGCATTATCAAAAGCCTTAATTATTGTTCATTAACTTTGTTTAATTCTTGTGCTCCTTAATTACGTGTACTACCATTACAACAACTTTGTCTTAATATATTTAAATTCACCACTTAGAGTGACACGCGTTTTGAGCCATAAAGTAAAACCAAAAGATATGTATGGAAATTATGAATAGGTGCTATACATGGGACACGTGTCGCACCCACGTGAGAATTGAATGAATATTTTTAAAACCTTATTCAACTCGTAGATTGAAGAGAGAAAAAGGGTGAAAAAGGCATGGAGCTAACGTGTCTAGGAGCCACATCAATCTTTTTCCTTTCTCCTTTACTACTTCTCTTTAGATTATATAACATCAACCTTTAGTTTAGCCACAATATTCTCTGTCATTGTTTTTCCAATTCTTCATTAAATTCTTTTTTACTACTATTTTTCAACTTATACTTAAAGAAGACACACTCATTTGCTTCAAAAACACAGTTCTGCAAGTTGTTGAGAGTAATTTAGCCTTTAACCAACAGGTTTTTTATGTTTGCCTAGTTATGACTTGAGAAACTAGGTTAGGGTTTTCATTACCTACAAATGGTAAAAAAATAAATTTTAAAATATTATTTGATCTTGATATATAAATTTATATTCACTTTAATCTCACCAAAACTTATTTACAATATGAAGTTTTGCATTTTATTTATATAACTTGGAGTTGGTTTGTCAGTATCCTCTTGTTATATGTGAATTACATCAGGTTCTACTTGCTTTGTTTTTACATTAAAATTTGTTTCATGATTTTGTATTGAATCCATTATATATTACAACATTTTTTTTTTCAAAAGGTATTCTTTTATATAGCCAGTATTGATGAAAGTACACGGATTGTTTTAAAACACAGGTTGGAGAAATAGTTTAGAGTAGTGATTATATTAGTTTTTTACACTGTTACCAGTTTCTATAAAATATGATCTTTCTTGAATTATAATCATTTATATTTTTAATTATGTATTTCAATTTTTATGAAATTAAATAATAACGATAGTGGATTGTTCGGTAAGTTATAAATCACATTTCTTATCATGATTCCCTCGTCAATAGTGTCATCGGAGATCATCTGAATATCAATCATAAGTTCAGCGTTAGTTAGCTATTTACAGTGATCTTGTAAGTTATTTTAAAAGAAGCTTACTGTCTATTTAGTTCTTCAAATGGATTTGCGAATAAAGATACAATGTAACAAACTACTAAGAAAGTTTGAAATATGGAAATAAAAAGCGGAGAACAAAAGTTTTCTTTTAGTCTTTCTTCGTATTGAAGTGAAAATTTGCAAAGAAACTAATCTTTTTTATACTTTTTATATAACTTATACTATTATAAAATAAATATAATTAACTATATAATAATAATATTTATTAATATTATTATTAAATAATGATAAACTTAATAAAACAATAAAATAAAAATAAAAATAAGATAATTATAAAAATAAAATACTAATAATATTAATGTTAAAAACTAAAAATAACAAAATCATAAATAATTATAATAATAAAACTATAAATTCTAGTAATAATCAAAATAAACTTATAAAATAATAATTTAATTTTTATTTTTTATTTGAAATTAATTAATAATATTATAATTTCATCAATTAAAAATAATAATATAAACAACTTGATTATATTTCATTCTAAAATAATTTTAACCGAACAAATTTGTAATGTTATAATTTTATCTATTAAAAATTTATTTTATCAATTATATTTATTACATTACTCACATATTTTTAAATTTTTTTAATTTTTTATTACATTTTAATTTAAACACTATTATTTATTAATCACTTTTATCTTAATTCTACTAATATTTATCACTCACTTTTATCTTAAATTCACTATCTTATTAATCATTTTGAAACTCAAAACATTAGTAAAACCTTATATACCTAAAGCTAATATAGGAAATTAATATTAAATGTGTCAAACATAAATAAATACTTAAACACTGACAAATGAAATGAATGATTGATACACTTTTAAACTTAGTCCTGAAGCATCAGGATCCCTAGGATGAGTAAAATTAATCCCAAAAAGGCACATTGGCTAGTGGCAGTTCATGTGCTGACTGGGAAAAAAAAGAAGATAATAACACACATATGAGAGCATACCCAAATGCTTGTCACGCCACCCTTTTCTATCAGATTAGCTAGGTCTATAGTTTGTTCCCTAAAGTCTGGTACCCATTAGAAAGTTGAGTTCAAATGACGTTGTTGGTAGCCATATACCCAATCCAAATCCTGAGGTACAATGGTAATGAGTGGGAGGTCCCTGCATAAGCTCTCCCCACTCACATTAATCCTCACCTGTTTTCCAACCATATTCTCTGATCTTTGCCTTCCTTAAGTGCTTATGTGACCACTAAAAAAATGATAATATCCACGTCGTCCATGTACCATCATATGGTCTAAATTTATTATTGAATATTACACGGTTCAAAATCTTAATTTATATTTGATGACTTATATACATTACACAATTAACATTATTATTAAAGTAAAGTAGGGGACACATGGTTTATAAAGAGATAAGTTTTCTAAGATAAATTTTTTTACTATTTATTTTTATGTGTTATTGACTTGATTTTAATTAATTTATATCATATTATACTTTAATGTTGAAATTTGTTCATAATGGAAATTATTCAAATTATTATGGACTATTTAGATGTGATTAATTGATTTTATATAATAATGTGCATTAAGATTCAAATCTATTCATAATAAAAATTATTCAAATTATTGATGAGTATCTCAGATATAATTTTTCTATATTATATTAAATTATTTCCGATACATACTTAATCAAGTTTAATGCAATATGAAAATTAGAAAAGTATTTCCAGTTTGAGCTTCATACATCAGAAAGTCAAGATTGATCTGTTCAAGCATCCCAACGGCTAGTTATTAGAAAGCTACACATAGAGGAACAGGTTCAAGTTGAAGAATATACAAGAAGCAAAAAGAGAAATACATCATACAATACATTTAAAGAAAATATACTGAGTATTTATTGTTAATCTGCTATTGAGAGCATCTAGAGTTTTGGGTTGTATGAAACCATTGTGTAATTCTTCACCTTTGTAAAGTAAACCCTTGTGAGCTTTCATTGTTCTCTCTCTTCTGAGAGTGTTTCTTTAAATCTTGAGTGGTCTTGATCTCAGGGAGAGATTGAGACTAATATAACCTGAAGAGGTTTGTGTACTCATTGTAATCTGGAGAGGTTTGTGTACTCATTGTAACTATTTGCTGAATAGTGGAACCTCTTGAACAGTTTGTTCAAGGGAGAACTGGACGTAGCCCAAAAGGTTAGGTGAATCAGTATAAAATTGCTTTATCCGTGATTTCTATTTATAGCGAATTGAGTTTAGGCTATATTCAACTTCTTTTGGAGGCAACTGTTGTTATATTTATAATTCTCATTCTTAAAATAAGAATTAGTTTCACTTTGTGTGCCTATTATAGTTGTTTTTTAGTATGCCAAAAACTTAAAATTGAGATCAAGATTTGTATATAAACATTTGTTTTCTTTAGTCCACTACTATAATACATTTAAGGCAAAACTATGAGATACACAAGAGTCAAATGAGAGAATACCTTGAATATAATAAGTCTAATAATGATACAAAGTTAAGATTGATTGAAATATTGATATTAAAATAAATGTCTTGGCTACAAAATGGATCACAGACCCTTTCTCTAGATTAGGAAAATGTTGATTTCATTCATATTATATATATATATATATATATATATATATATATATATATATATATATTTTGTCAAGACAAGAACTGTAGGTTTGATTCACACAAAAATATACACTACATAAACAAAAATTGAGGCTAATGATAATTTGTAATTATTATTTTTCGTTATCTTTGTAAAACAAACTTCATACAAACTCAGTAGACTTATATGAGAGAAATAGGGCAATACTTTTAAAAATAATGAAAAATGAAAATGACATGGTAATGGACTTAAAGTTCAAACATGAAAGGCCTGTAATTCCTAATCTTAATTGGAGTTATTGATTCAGTACATTAAAACAAATGTGTAATGCTTACAAATTAAACACAATAATGATTCATAAAAGGCATACCTCAAAATACATTGAAGCAGAGTATACTACAGACTTATGAGTAGTGGATCCCACATTTAACAGTTGATAGATAATTAAATTGATTTTTCTAGACAGAAGTTTATGTTTTAAATTAAAGGATGGATGAGTATTTACTATGTGATTTCTTTTGGGTGACTTTAATGTATTCACAAAATTATTTGTTTTAAAATTAAAAAATAAAAAAGAGAAGAAGTGATTAGTTATATACTTTATTTAAATAATAAAGGGCTCGAAGTAAAAATAAATATTTTTTTATAAAAAGGAAAGGAAGTAGCTCTTGCTATACTTTATTTTAAAGTTAAGGCGGTCCAGAAAAGAAGAGGAAGAAAAAGTACTAGTTATCATTGGGTGAATTGTGTCAGTTTGAAGTAAAAACAAAGAATGAATCATTGTTATAGTTAGATCGGACAAGTTGATATAATTCTCTTTTGTCAATTCAATAAGATTTTAGCCTAATAATTTTTTTAAGGAAATATATCAAAATAATATCGTGTCATACTAAGATTAAAAAACACTTAAAATTTTTAAATTAAATATTTTAAAATAAATTACTATTGTGTTGGTTTATATTTAGTCCAATTTAAAAGACGTATATTCAAAACGTAAATTGATTTATCATCTGATTTGAGCAAAGGTTAATTCAACTATAAGTATCTAATTTTATTTTGTTTCGGTCAAAATAATTAGGTTACTAAGTCGAATTATATTGAAAATAATTTATAAAATAGACACGCCAACTCAGACAGAGAGGTTTATAATTTATTTGTCGTGTATAAATAATAAAAAAATAATATAAGTTGTTGGAATTTTTACTTGTCAGTATAGAATTTTATTTAACTATTATTTTATTAATGCTAAAAAATTCTCCTATGTCAAAGTCAATATATTGTATAGATTAATTATATGTCACACAATTAAATAAATAAATTATATGTCACACAATTGAATAAATAATAAAGACATAATTTTTTTTTCTATTATTCAGACGTTGTATTATCTAACATAGTGAAATGTTGATTCTTAACCCTAATTTTAAATTCTTGTTGAGTAATATTCAAGTCAATCAGTTTATAAGATTAATGTGTAATTATTTCATTAGAATAATCAGGTATAAATATAGTTTGGAATCATTAAGAGATACTGAGCCTATTTAGATCTCGTAATCATTTTTGTATATAGCAACTTCAGATAGTATAAATAAGTGTATACTATAGGAAAAAAAGATAATAAAAAGATAATGAATTATTGAGGATTCCCTAAATCACTATTTCATGTAAGTGACTTGAACACAGAGTATAATTACAACTACATCAAGATTGAAGATAAAAAATAAATAAAATACAAAAAGAAGAGAAAATGTGTAATAATGATGACCATATAAATTAATTGGACTTACAATAGTTAATATATATGTTGGTTTATGTTACTTTGAATTCATAAGAAAGGGAGACCAAATTCAATGAATTTGTTTCAAACAATATAGTCACATAGAAGGTTAATGAGTTTTACATACTTTTATGTTATTTTCATAATAGTAAAATTTGAAAGAAAATACTTTTGACGTGTATAATTTCATTTTTATTCTTATCATGTATATACGATCCTGAGATATAAACATTCTAATGCAAATTGAGTATAAATACTAAATTTAGTGTATACTGAGTATAAACATTCTCATACAAACTGAGATATAAAAACTAAATCTAAGTATATACTGCTTTTTTATAATATTTAATATTTTATAAGTATGTATTTTTTTATTTTATAATAAAATAAAAAAAGTATTAAAATAACAAATAAAATAAAATAATTTAAATATTTATATTTTGTAAGATATTTTAATTTTTTATTATAAATTTTTAATGATTTTTTAATTTTAATTTATATTTTATTTAATTCTAAATTATAGTTTAAATATTTTTTAATATTTAATTATATTATATCTTTTAACATAATGCACCTTATTCATTTTTAAAATATATTAATTTATAATTTTTTTATTTTATAACATTTAAGAATGACAACAAGCGAGAGCAGTGCAGGTTTATATAATCATCTTTGCCCTCATTTTTACTAGATATGAAATTTGTGTCACATCACTGTCTCCATTAAGTAGCAATTTTCATGTCATCATCTGTATCAACACGGTCTTAAATATCAAGTAAATAATTTTTTGTAAAAGAATAAAAATCATAAAAAAAAGTGATATTACTAATAATTCAATGTTAAAAGGTACATATTTTTTTCTTAAATATTAAATATTGAAAAACAAATTATAATTTCAAAAATATTAAAATAAAGTATCAAATAACAATTTTATAAAATGCTAAGTAGATAAAGAAATAAACACTCATGATAGTTACAATACACAAATGCTTTTATTTTGGGTTTTGTTTTGTAAATAGTTATATTTATATAAGTTCTAGATGTATATAAGAAATTTCACGTATATTGTATAAATATCTTGTTAGGTTTACAATGTATATTTTATGGTGTTAAATATTTAGAAGAAAAGTACTTCAGATATTAATAAATTAAACCAGAGAAATAAAATTTGTGTAATGAGATAATTTTTCAAATAAAATGAAACTAAAAACCAAATATATAAGATATAAATTACCTAATAAACTAAGAATTTATATAATTAAATATTCAAAATTTATATTTAGACATTTTCGCGGGAAAAAAATAACAAATAGAAATACTAAAAAGGAACAAAATATTCAAATAAGTATTTTATAAATAATTTAAATTGTTAAAATTAAGATTTATATTTCTTAAAATGAAATACTTTGTTTGAAGTAGGAAAAAAATATGTAATTAAAGTTATGATTAGAAGAAATGTACCTTTAAATCAAAATAAACTTTATAAATATTGAAGGAAGCATTCAATTAAGAGAAATAAGTTAATATATCTAATAAATTAAATGTTAAAACCAGATCAATTAGGACAAAGAAAAACATGGCAAACTTAAAAATACACCTTTTTATCTTTATAATTAATTTAAAATATCATTTACTATTCATCAGAAAACTAAAACGGTTTGAGCAGTGCTCAAATTTATTTATAAGCCTTAATCACATCAATACCATCAATAAAGTCACTTCAAGATTTTTTATTTTTACTTTTTTTTTCTTTAATAAAAAATCACGTTTTCCACTATTTTTCTCTTTTTTTGATTTTTTACTTTTCCATTTTCGCTCTCAATAAAAAAAATATGTACAGGCTAATACTGTAATTTCTTACAGTGATTTTCTTAATATAAATTTATACTATCATGGGAATAATATCAATCTTTTAAACACACGCTAAAAAAACTATTATTTATAAATAAATTTTTAGTTATTAAATAAAATAATTATTAATTATAATCAAAATAGTTATTAAATTAAATTTTGATTATTAAATAACTAAAAAAAAAATTTAGTGACTAATTAAGTTAAAATAATTAGTATTTAAGATTTTAATAGCCTACATTATTATATTCTAAATTGATATATAATTAAATTAGAGATTAATTTAAAATTTAATGGGGTAGGTCACTAAAATCTTGTTACCTCATGCTATATACTAATTATCTTGACTTGATTGGTCACTAAATTCAATTATTACTTTTATTTTATAGTTATTTAGGAACTGAAATCTAATTTGATGTCTATTTTAATCATAATTAACAACCATTTTATTTGATAGTTAAAAATTGATTTTTAAATAATTTTTTTTATAGTGAGATCAAAACGTTAATAACAAATAAAAATAAGTCTAACTATTAATTGATTATTTTTCTGTAAATATATAATATTTTTATTTTAGTGTTTGAATAATTTTTGAATGAACAGGAAGAATTCCTTAACAGTGAAAAATCGGATTAAGCTTCTATATTTGATTGGCCTGGAAGTACGTACATGAAATGAAAAGAAAAAGGAAAAAGATGCCAAAGGGAACGCCTTTTTCATTATTTCCATCTTTTTATAAACCATGGCTTCTCTTTGTCAGCTTTTGCCAAGTTGAGGAAAAGTTGCCAAATGAAAAAAAAAACATTTAAAAGTTTTTACCAATTATATTAGGTTGAACTGTTTTTATAATAGATTTGGATTTCCTTTTTTCAGTTTTAGAAAGTTTATTTTCTTTTATAAGTTTGGTGTAATTTATTTTTTTATAACAAATAATTGGTGAGTTTTAAGATGTGATAGTAGTAATACTTAATAAAATTTTCTTATTTAAAAATATATATTATTTTAGTGACAGTGTGATTTTTTTAATAACTACGAATCTATCTCATTATTTTTAAATATTAATTTTATTATTATTTAAATTTTAGTATTGTATTCTCAGGAAATAATTACATGTCTTTTTTTAGGTATTAGATGAAGGTTGATGTTTATACGATGCATTTAGTATAATCTTAAACTGAGTTGTAAATAACTAGAAACTACAAATTACCAAAACTTGAATATGTGTCATTCCTTCGTTGAGCAATAATTTGAAACACATTATTTTCTAATTTCTTTATTTTCACACTTAAATGTAAGAGACCATATAATATTATGTCAATACTTGATGAATTCTTTGAAAGATGTCCCTCAATTTTGTTAGTTATTCATTAACATAGTAATTATTAGGATATCTAACATTGTACACTATCCAAATTATGTTGTTATAGTAATATAAACACAACAATACACAATATCTATAACATTAAGAAAGAACTCAATATACAAAGTCTGATATTAGATGCCTATTTGAATTTATATAAAGTCTCATCAATGGGTTAGATTGTCGGTTAGAGGTTAGATCGTTTGGTTTGGTTTCGTCTAATCTATATTAAAAAAACTATTCATCTAACATAATTAATTTAATCTACTTTGAGATTATAATTCAATAGTCAAACTATAAAAAGTACAATTTATGATTAAATAAAAAAATTCCACAAACAACAAAAATTAATAATATTTTTAAAATATACCATTATATAATACAATTAACCATGACATGCTCTTAACATTTTTAACTTATTTCAATAATTTTTCAAAGGCCTATTTATACATAGCACAATATTAAATTAAGAACTTTTTCTACATGGCATAACGTCTTACGCTTTTAGATCTTCAATCTATAAAAAAAATACATGGAATAACGAATTATTTTTATCTGAAAAATATTATACGTAATTGTTTAGTTTATTATAAATTTTTAAAATTAGTTAGCGGTTCTTTCTTAACTCCAAGCCTGCACGTATCCTCGTTGAATGCACTTTATACTTATTAGATAATAATTAATTGTCTTGGAGGTCATGGTTTCTATTTTGTTGGGTCATTTTTTTTCAATTCCCAAAAAATCAGTAAAAAGATAAAATGTAAATTTTAATTGATAATAAAATGAGAGTGTGGTTCAATATTTTTCAAAACATATTTAAATAATTTTGACTATAAAAATAGTTGTTTTAAAAAATGTATTAAAATGTACTGAATGGAGAATGTAAGTGAAGAAAACAATAAAGGAAAGCCGTCCGTGGATTTGGCAAGGCTGCTACCAATCACGTTACGCCACGTCATGGAGATTTTTTAGGCAAAAGTGCTGACATGGGAAAGAGAGGGTGCACGCAAGGAGTGTGCTACCAGAATGGAACATGGCCAAAAGAAAATCTAACAGAAGCCACAAGAATTCGTGGCCAAGAATGAAAACCTAGGTATGACGTGGCACCTCACTCTGTTTTAATCAGATCAAAATCCTATTCGTTCTCTCTCCACTGACACTTCGCAACACAATCACACCCCAAACCAAGTAACCAACTCGCTGCCATCTCCCACGTTTCGATTCCATCCCCAAAAAATGCACGAAAATAGAGATCCTGCAATTACGCTCTTCGGCCAGAAGATTCCCTTCCCTGAAGATGTTGACATGGAAGAAGAAGAAGAAGAAGAAGAGGATGAGGGTGGTGAAGGAAGAGAGCAAGAGATAGAAGAGGATAAGGTACGGTTTGTAGTGTCCCAGAAAATTTTTAGAATCAAAGCAACGTTTTTTATGACGTACACACAACACCCTTTCCTTCTAATGCTAAAACCTCTCATGGGTCCGTTTTGTCTCTTCGTTTTTCCTTTATTTGCACACATCACAACAACCTACCTCCCTATTCGTCTGCTTTTTCAAAATTTTCATTTCTGCATGAATTTTACTTCTCATGTTGTTTTTCAATGAACGAGTTGTGCCCTTCTGTTAATTTTTGTCAATTACAATTACAAATTGATTTGATGAATGTTCCCAATTGCGAAATTTATTGCTAGTTAGGTAGTTTCAATGTTCTGGATATAAATTGGTCGGATGTTGAAAGAAAAATCCGTTTTCATTTTAATTTGCAATTTCAAAACTGGTCTATTTCTGGACAAACTGATAGGTTTTGGACCTTGCTAAGATTTGAAGTAAAATTTGTTTCAAAGCCGTTCGTAGACAGCGAACTTTTCTCTTGTTCTGATTTTGCTGATTGCGATTAATTTTGTTACGTTGTTTTTGTGGGGCATTTTGATGTTTGAGTGGTGATCTGAACAATCTACCCGACAATTTCAGTCAACTCTGTCCGTGGAACAGGAACATCACTGTTTTTTTTTTTCACATCGACTTGATTCATTGTTTTTTCACCTCTATGTACATGTTTACTTCATTGTCCTGCTTATAACCAGTGTTTTCTGTCGGTGCAGTCATACTCCCACCCAAATCTGTGTTAGTAATCCGCTATGTGGCTGTAAGGTTCTTGTTTTTCTTTCTGTACCTTTATTAGCCACGAAAAATTGATGTTTTTTTCGCTTCGAACATTCAGCTCACACCTCACAGCTAAATTATCTATGTAGTTCCTTGAGTTCCTGCATCGAGTATTTTCTTAGCCCGTGGAATTGTTGTATTGTATTCTGGAATGTGTCTAAAATAACAGGGAACTTTATACTGTATGGTAAAATGGTTCGAGTAGAATTTTTCATTTATCTTGCTTATATTTTAAACTATCAAATTGCATAGGTACTTACATAAGATCGGCTTTTTGAGTTTTTTCCACTAAAAAGTTAAACATATTTTTTGAATATGGTCGGAGTTTTTCAAAATTTGGTTTTCTTTTATTCAATACTTCTTCAAAAAGACTGCTCTACCTTCCTTATTACCCAATAATATTTGTTCTTCGTGTTATGGTTGCCATTTCAACTAAGAAAATTGTGAATATTTATCTTGGTTTTGTTTATGCAATTCAGAAGCATTCATTTTAGTGAGCAAAGCATGTTTTCATATTACTAGGATGCTGGAGTTGAAAATGTTACTGAGGAAGAGCTAGAAGCTGATCCTTCTCCAAGTGAAGGAGAGACTAAAGATTCAGGTACCCCTGAGGCTATTGTGAACCCCAAAACACCCTCCATAGAAGAAGAAACAGCAAAATCAAAAGCTGACAAATCAGAGAAGGAGCAAGGCGATGCAGCCAACTCGCAAGAGAAAACTCTGAAGAAACCAGATAAAGTGCTACCATGCCCCCGCTGCAAAAGTATGGACACTAAGTTTTGTTACTACAACAACTACAATGTCAACCAGCCACGTTATTTCTGCAAAGCTTGTCAAAGATACTGGACTGCAGGTGGCACCATGAGGAATGTTCCTGTGGGGGCAGGGCGGCGAAAGAACAAGAACTCTACCTCGCATTATCGCCACATCAGTATCTCCGAGGCCCTTCAAGCAGCCAGAATTGATTCTCCTAATGGAACTCATCTTCCAACTTTGAAAGGCAACGGTAGAGTTCTCAGCTTTGGATTAGATGCAAATGCACCAATTTGTGATTCCATGGCTTCTGTCCTCAATCTTGGAGAGAAAAAGGTTCCTAATGGCATAAAAAATGGGTTTCATCATGGCTTTGAGGATCAAAAACTCCCTATTCCTCGCAAAAGTGGGGAAAATGGTGATGACTCTTCGAGTACATCTTCCATTACAGTTTCAAATTCCATGGGAGAAAGTAGCAAAAGCACCTTCCAACAACAACCGGTGCTCCAACATCATGGTTTCCTTCCTCAACTTCCGTGTGTTCCTTGGCCCTTTACATGGAATTCTCCCGTTCCCCCACCTGGTTTGTGTCCTTCCGGATTTCCCTTACCATTCTATCCTCCTGCTACATTCTGGAACTGTGGCATGCCAGGGAATTGGAATGTTCCATGGTTTTCTTCACTGTCATCTGCTTCAAACCCAAACTCTCCAAGCTCTGCTCCAAACTCCCCGACTTTGGGGAAGCACTCGCGGGACGGAGACATGATTAAGCAAGACTCTTTGCACAAAGAAGAAGCTTCAAAGCCAAGAAACGGGGGTGTTTTGGTTCCCAAAACGCTGAGAATTGATGATCCAAATGAAGCTGCCAAGAGTTCTATATGGGCAACTCTAGGAATTAAGAACGAGTCAGTGAGTGGGGGAGGTATGTTTAAGGCCTTCCAATCAAAGAAGGACGAAAAGAACCGTGTTGAAGCCTCTCCAGTGTTGATGGCTAACCCTGCAGCTTTATCTAGATCCCTCAATTTTCATGAGAACTCGTGAATTAATGGCACCTGTTAAAAGTCCTTTTTGCAAGGTTAGTCACTTCTTGTCTATCCAGCAAGAGACGGTGACCATCTTTGAGTGAAGGATTATTGACTTGCTTCGTTGACCTTGTATAGAAGAACCGAAAGGGTGGTAGTCTCTGATTTCCTCAGCATACATAAATGGACGGCGAGGACTAATTTTGTCTTTATTTTATTTGACATTATGAATAGAATATATAGGTTCTTTTTAGTGTGGCTAGTTTGATGAGTTTGAGTTCATGTGCATGTATAAAAATATATGTGAAATACTGATCTTTTGCCCAGAGATGGAAAAGATCTTTCATTTTGTATAAAAATCCAAATATTGTACATGTTTCGGTACTCAGTAGAAAAGTTAATAACTTTCGGAGGATTCCCGCTCTCCCTCTGTCTGAACGAACATGGACAGATATTTGCTATCCATAAATTGGGGACAAAAAACTACAGAACTAGGAAGGTAAGCTCAGCCAATACGGTGATAAAAGTAATGGATATGACAGTCTTCATTGTCCTGTCATACTTTACTCGTACATTATATGCTGTCAAAATAATCAGTATGCTTTTTTGGTAGCAGGGTGAAGTAATATGTTTTGGATTTAAATAATTGAAAAGATAACTAATTTTACAATATCATCTTCCAGAAAAAAGTAGATTTTACACTAATAATGATCAATCCTGTTATAAGATAAAATGAACTTGATTCTTATCCTTGTTTATACTCTATAATTTGTTCCTGCAAGTGAAAGACCTGGCCATAGAAGGGTGCTGAAAAGTAGAAATTGAGACATTCCTTCTTTAACTTTTAGCGTAAGTGGATAAAATTCCATATGATAGCCTTTTTTTTTTCCTTCAGATAAATAGCTTTCTTTTATCTTTTTCGAAAGAGATTATTTTCAAGAAATAGTTGTTTTTTATGTTTTGCAAAATTTGTTAATTTCTTTGGAATAAATATATACCAGAAAATATTGAATAATCTCTTGGACAGTAGGAGAGATCTACAAGTAACATCAAAGCTGAACCACTAGAATGATTTATCTAGATTTTTTTTCTTGGTCTTTTAAACTTTTCTAAAATTTTAAAGTCAATACTAAAAACTAATTTATTATCAAAGTTAATACTACCTCCATTCCATGAATAGAGTTTACAGCTATTGCACCTATTAAGAACGATAACAAATTTAATTATTTTGAATCAGTCTTCTTGAAATAATTCACTCTATTCATAAATACATCACTTTACATTGGATGAAAAAAAAAAAAAAGATTAAGCAGTTGATTTGAGATGTCAGAACTAATAATCGTATATTTAGATAACTAATAATAAATACTCTTTACATAAAAAAACATTTAATTTAGTTCAACTTACCTTTAAAAAGTTAAACAATTATATTTCATATTTAAACTAGACCAAAAAGATGGAGATATTTGTAAGTTGAATGAAATATAAGCCACACTTTAGATGAGTTGTGTTGTGATGTGATGAAGGCCCACCTAATGCTGAAACATGAAACCTTGAGTTGAGATCCTTTTCTTCTTGGCACCCAACTTTTTTGACTTTTTCTCTTTTTAATTCCCTTTTGCCCTTTCCCTCTGCAACACCAAGAAAGCAATGCCTCTTTTCTTTTCCTCCATACGTTCCCACTGCCAAATTTCAATCATCAAGCCCAACCAAAACACCATAAATACTGTTCGTTCTTCCTTAGAAGGAAGCATCCTTGCCAGTTTCTGCCCACCATTATGCATTTGGAGGGATGCCTTTTCAATAAATACATTTTTCATAATTATTCTCACTTTCTAAAACTCTCTTTTTAGTTTCACAAATAAAAGTAATTAGATTTTTTTCCTCCTAATTTTTTCACTTTTAAAAATTTTAACTAATTATTTCCTTTGTTCTTTAAATATATTTTAAATTGAAATTTTTCTTTATAAATAATACAATCAAATAAGCATTAAAAAGATTTATTTTTTATTCATTTATTTTATTTTATTTATTTATTTATTTATTATTATTATTATTATTATTACTTGGAGGTAAACAGCTTTCAAAAGAAAATACTGACACCGAAATATTGAAGCTACACATGCTTAGCTTGGATAGTGAAAAGGGTAGGAAAGTAATTTACCGACCTTTCCGTACCTATCCACCTTTAGGTGCAAGGAAAGTACCGTGATACTTTTGTTGATATCTGTGTTTGAAATTAAAAAAAAAAAATACTTGAACTTGAATTATAATTTTTTATTTAACTAAATTTATTATTATTTTTGAAAAAAATATTTATTTATTTATATAAAATTTAAGATGAATTATCTTTGAATTAATTTTTTAAAGAAATCAAATATATTGATACATTGTTTAATAAAAGTTAATTTAAATACTTCAAGTAAAACTCAAGCACATGATATGTAATCTTATTGCAACTAAATTCAATTTTTCTTTCTAAATCTTTTCATTCATTTTTTGGCATGTTTGTGCTTTATGAAATTGAAAACAGAAAAAATAAAAAAATTCAAAAAGGATTTTTTTTTTGAATTGTTTATATATATATATATAATTTGATTTGAGATAAAATTAAGTACACATAAAACTATCATAGATTATCTATGTTAATATTTTATTTATAATCATAGTTTTAAGATGAATAATTAAAACAAAAAATGTTAAATTTAAAAACAAAACTAATGTAATTTATTGAAATTTTAACATTTTAAAGTAATCAATTTTAATGTACTATAATTTAAAAATATTTTCTATTTATTAAATCTATAGTAATTTTTAATTTTAATTTATTATTTTTAAATACATTGATATAAAAAATCATTTTATCGCGTCTATCAAAGCAACCACAATCTTTTATTTTCTTTTCTTTTACTTTTCACATATTTTCTCTCAATCCAAATAAGCTCTTCCATTTTCAGGATTTTAAACAAAATTTTCAAAATAATGATTAGATTCTTACCTCTCCTTTTCCTTCTAAGAATCGTTCTTAAAAACCCGTATGTTGTAGAAAAATTATTTTACCAACTAATTAAGCATTGGCGTGTGTGTTTCGCATTTTAAAAAAAAATAAATAAATAAAGTATTCAAAAGAACGTGGCAAAATATATATCACTAGTACTTATCAATGTTTATATATTGTGTAATATTGTAGTCTTTCAAGAATTGGATTGTAAATTGATTTAAACATTAAACCTCTTTCTACTACAATTCTAAAGTTTAGAGATTATATATATATATTTTTTATAGAGGTTCCATTTTAATACGAGTTATAATGACTTAAAGAAGAATATGAATCTATATAAGATTATAATACCCATGTTATATTATTCTTTAGAATCTTTACTTAGAATGTTTTAACATGATATCATAAATTCAAATGAATAACATCAAAAGTTAATAAATTTATAATTGTATTTGAAAATTAGCTACATTCATGTATTCTGTAATAAAATAGTTATACCTTAAACGTTTTGTCTAGATTATTTCTTATCATATCTATATCAAAATATTTTCACATTTCTTATAAACAAAATGAAATGTTTCCCAACACTTTTGATTTTTTTTTTTATTTGGCAACATAAAATTGTTAGACATGATAATAAAATTATAGGTCCTCGGATAAGAAAATAAAGGTTGTTATTGTATTACTCTTTACAAGCCCAACAAGAAATATAAATCTAAGGACGAATTTTTTCTGCACCCCCCATATCCTTGTCCTGTATCTCCATAAGTTTTGAAAATGTCAAAATTGTCCCTGTAAAAATGACCAAAATGATATTCTGTTTTTTTTTTTTAAAAGTTACTGAACCGGATGCCCTCCATCCGGTTTACAATTTTTTTCAAAATGTAAACCGGATGGGGGGTCATCCGATTCACATTTCCAAATGAAAATGTGAACCGGATGGCACCCCATCCAGTTTAAATTTTGGGAAAAAAAAATTGTAAACCGGATTGGGGCGATCCGATTCACATTTTCATTTTGAAAATGTGAATCGGATCGCCCCCCATCCGGTTTACATTTTGGTTTTTTTTCAAAATGTAAACCGGATGCGGGGCCTCCGGTTCATATGAAGTTCATCTTCTCCGATGCATATTCACCGTCGATGACAACTCAATCATCAAATTAACTACCCTAATCATCAATACCACTCACAAATTGCTAATAAACATAAATTTTTTTTACTTTTCACTTGTTTAAAGCTTTAATTTAGACTGAAGCAAATACGCAGCTTCTCCTCCCAGATATGTGATGCGAATGTTGCAGACTCTCACCCACACGCACATATCACTTTTGTTGACGGTGAAGGTGAAAAACAGATATAATGACTGAACCGGATGCTACAATAAAGCAATGAATCAGATACAAACAAAGGGAGAATGAATCGAATAAGAGTGGTTAAGGAGATTAATTGGGATAGAGGATATTTTAGTCTTTTACTATTTATCATTTAAGAACATGTTTTTATTTTTCACTAAACTATAAAGGTGCAGGACGAGGATATTGGGGTGGAGGAAGAATTCGTCAAAGAAATATAAACCCTAAATGACAAGTTATGGGAAGCCCTTTATCATGAATTGAAAAGTAGTTAGACAAAATAATCATTAAGTCCTCTAGAAACTCTCAACCTTTTGCAAAAATAGTGACAACACCAATCATTGAAACTTTACACTTCTTTTAATAGGTACTTTCAATATAACAGTAAACATGTACAACACATCAAATTTTTCAAATTTTAGATACTACATACTAGCAACGATGGTGTTATACAATGTAAAATATGTGTATAAGCATTAATCACACTAGCTATACATCGGACATATAGTCTAAAGAAGTCATTTACCATGTCTGACGACCTACCTTTCATGCCTGTTGCCTAGTATGTTACATACAAACAAAAACCACTCAATAATGACCCACCTTTTTAACATCAAATACTAGTAAAATGAATCACTGAAAATTTTTCTTGCTCGAACTAGAAAGATTTGAGAGTCCTCGCTTCTAATGAACAAATGGTCAAAAAAACATTTAGAAAAGGTTTGTAAGTAGGACAATTTGGTGAGCCATTAGTCAGACAGATAGTTTAGGATATGGTTGAAGTCCAGTCCCATCCACATGTCAATTGATATCAAAGAATAAATGACGAAGAAACGAACATAGAAAATAGAGATAAGAGTAAGAACGATTTCAAAACCCTTTGTCAAAGATTTTGTGAAACCAGATTGCACATGTTTGTGTCATAAAGATCCAACCAATGAAGAACAAGTCCATTAGTTGTGAGACCATAAATAGTTTGTTCTCTAATATAATGTTTTCAAGTTTTCAAACTCTCATTCTTAATACACAATAATATTATATTCTAAAGAAAATAGCAAGTTCAATTACCAATAAAAGAGTAAGACAATTCTTATATAGAATGTTGACCATTATAAAACTTGATAATTGTTAAGATGATTTTAAAATAATGCTTACATAGTTATATATAGGATGAGATAATCATTCTAAAATTAGCCGTGTTATTGAAAAATAGAAAATACAATTGTTATGCAAAATCATTAACACAAAACTTTTAAAATGTATTTGTTTTAGAAGAATTATGAAGATAAACTCGAAAAAAAAAACTATATATTGATTAGTGAAAGAAAGAAAATACACAAAATAATAAAAATAAAGAGGTAAAAAAAACAGAAAGATAAGAGAAAAAATTAAAAAATAAAAAGAGAAAAATAAAAAAAAAGTGTAAAAATTGTACATAAAGATAAAAAAAAAGAGAAAAAAAAATTTAAATAACATTAAATATTCAAGAATAAGTAAGAGTTATCACTTAAAAGAACTTACATGGTGAAAGAAACTTATATTTAAAAAAGAATATTATTAAACTTCAAATATAACACCACTGTAAATAATTTTTTTAACAACAACTAAAACATAGTTTTAGAAATAGTTCTTCAATCATAATTGATAAATGTTTCATTTAAAAATAAAGATTGAACAACAATTCAAAATCATTATTATATCTCCACATATAATTATGGTTCCAGTTATAATTGTCGTTACATGTGTGAGTTATGATGATAGTTCTCACAATAACCATCATCTTATACATTATAAATTTAGTTTTTATTATGATCAACTTTCAATAATGAATGTTTGTAAAAATCATAGTTGAGACTATCATATAACTACAAAATAATTGTCTAACACAATTTTTAATCAAGATAGAGATTACTAAAAATGTAATTAAAGTAAAAAATAAATAATTTGAATCCATATATAATTTACTAAAAACGTAATCAAAATGTTAAAGCATAATTAAAAGTCTTATAAAATTAAGTACTGTAAAAGTTATACGGCTTTTCCAACTATCTTAGACAAAATATTATATCCATATATTTTTTATGTGGTTTAATGTTTTTGAAGTTAATGGTCGTGTTTATTTATAAACAATAAATAATTAGAAATTGATATATTCGTAAATTATAATGAATTATGTCATTTGAACTTCAATTAATAATAGTTTTTAAAATAATTGTCATTTATTACGTTACATAATAGTTGTATTCATTATTTTTTATTTGGTTATGATTTTTGGTTTGGTTTGTTTATTACATAACAAATAAAAGATAACAAGAATTAAATTAATTAATTAAAAAATAAAAAGAGAACAAAAAATATATAATACTTTTAGTTACATTTATGTAATTTTGATCTTCTGATTTGTCTTCCATATATTATATTTGGAATAGAAACTAAAAAAAATAAAGACATTGGTTAAAATATAATTATCTGAGGTAATATAATAGAGGTATGAAAAGTAATTTATTTATTTACTACAAATATTTAAGAAACTTTGAGATTTGAGATTTAAGAATAAAAATGTGATCATAAAAAATATAATCGTTGTTAATAACATTTAGATTTAAAGATAACTAATGCAAAATATTTAAATAGGACTATCTGTAAATACTAGAATATTTCACAAATTAACAAAAGGTATTAAAAATTACTAAATACATTACTAATAATAAAAATTACTAAATATTCGCACGTGTAAATACATTCTTTAAAACTAAAAATATAAGTAACTAAATGCTCTCATTTTGTATCATAATTACATAAACTTCAATTCTTAAGCCTATATAAACTAACAACTTTTAGGCGTGCATATCCAAACTATATAAACTATAAACAATAAAATTTAATGTAATCGAAAAATATAAAGAAAGTAGCAATCCAATTTGTAATTAACAGAGGAGGAGGAAAACGAGGGTTTGTGTGACGACAACCAAAAACGCAGTGAAGAAAGCTGATGGTTGAGATGATGAAGCCACGCTTGCAGAATGTTCAAGCTTTCAAAGTCCGTATTTTTTTATTGCATTCTTTTTTTTTTATTTCAGTATGCAATTAATTATTTATTTTAAAATACTTTTAAACAAGTTGTAAGTACATTATTATCGTAAAAAAATTATTTATTTTAAATAAATATATAAGTGGAAAAATAATAAAAAACTTTAGAAAAAAAAAAAATCGTTTTATAACAAAGAGACTAAAATAATTGATTTTTTTAACTTCAATTGGTAAGAATGTTCTTAAACGAATTAAAATTTATATACAATGTGGAAGTATTTTTAGAAGAGCCTAAGATTCTAATTAAACATTAATTTAAATTTTTATAAAAGTTTATATAAAGAAACTCAAAGGTTACTTAGTGATGAATAGAGAAGAATATTATTTTCAAATTCGATTTTTAGTGACTTTGTGAATATAGAATAATATTATTTTTCAATTTTATAATGACTTTAAAGAAGAGATGACAAACTTTTAACAAATCAATTCTTATTAATTTTTTTAAGTTTTTTTAAGTGAGTATAAGAAGGAATAGATTTTATTTATAAGTTTGTAAGCTCCTAACATTTATTAGTTCAGTAAAACTAAAAATTACAAAGTGCAGTTCAACTGGTAATTTTTTATATATTTGATCTTGTATTTTCTAAATGTTTATATATTCCAAAAATCCTTTGATGTGTGTATAAATAAATAAAAACAAATATTTAACAAAGATGACACGTATAAATAAATTATTTCACAATTAGTATTTTTTTATAAATGATATAATTTTATTACTTATATTAATTTATAATTTTAATATCTTGATTTCATATCATTTTATATTATATCAGTTTATCATTTTATTTTTTACTCTTGAAGTAAAGGTGTTACTTTGAATGACCATTATTATATTTTGTTAAAATATAAATCTAATTACTCTTTTTTTAGAGAAGTATAAATCTAAGTATTAACATATATTTCATTTGAGGTAGTTGTTTCTTACACAATACATATTCCTATATTTAATAAATTCTCAATATACTAACAATTTTTTCATTATTTTATTTTAAAATTTATTTATTAAATGATTTTTCTTTCTGGTATAGACTCACAGTACATAAATAAGTGTAATCAAGTAAAAAACTATTAACTTCTCTTCTAAATATTAATAAACTTTCTTGATAAATAAAAAAAATCTAATAAATATTAAGAAATGTCTATATTTTTTTAAGCAACATTGAATTAGTTATCATAAAACTAAATATTTGAAAATAATGTGTTAAATTGAACTTTTTAAATTGTTATAAATATCTTAACAATATCCAACATCATTTTTATTATTGTTAAAAAAAATATAAAAAAAATGTTTAGAAAAAAAATTATTTAATATATAAAATAACAAGAATATTATTGATATTTTAATTTTTTTTAAATAAAGTAAACATTTTGTATCGTACAGAAAACAACTACCTTCATTTGATATTTCGGAAAAAAAACAACTACCTTCATTTGATATTTCGGGAAAACATTGTATTTGGTTAGAGTATGAATCTAAGTATTAATATATATTTGATCTGGTTGTTTATGCCTTTAAATGTAAACGACGAATTATTTTAATCATTTTTATATAATTATAAAACTACATTTATTAAACATTATTTATATATTGTTTTTTATTATTATTACTTTATTATAGTTTTTTTGATCACAAATTCTTTGCTGATTCATTACCCAATTTGCTTTAATAACATTGGTTTTAATAAAAGCATTCAAACTTTATTGTATACTTACATTAATTTAACATTGATTTAATTACTTATTTCATCTGTGTAACTACAAAAATTTTCATTTTTACCATCCACACTTAAAACATATATTTTTAGTTCTTACACATCATTTTCAATATTTTTTTTATCCTTATACATATTAAATGTATAGGAACTAAAACAGAATGTTTTCAAGTGCAAAGACTAAAAGCAAAAGATTTTGCAACTATAAAAACTAAATAAATAGTTAAACCTTTAGTATTTAACAAAATTATAATACATAATTATTTGTTTTAAAAGTAAATTCTAACATATTTATATTATTCTGAAGCAATTATATTACCTTTGACTATTTTATTAATACTTCTACCTAATTCTATTACATTGTTAAAAAAATAAAATTTAATTTTTGTTAGCATGTGCTTTAAGTACATACGTTAACAATTAAGCATGAAATTTGTTAGACGTCATTCAATTTTCAACTCCTTAATTTGTACCTTAAAGCACATGCTAACAGAACCCATATAAATTATTTATTTGTTTCTCCTCAAACTAATTATTACAGAAAAAATAATGGCTACACACCTACAGAAAATTGCAGAAAACATAAGTATGACTTATTACAACAAAAGATCTACAAAGTTTTGTAACTTTTATTTAATTTCAGTCCATAGAAGAGAGTGTATTCAAAAGAATACATTAAAAAGTATGCTAATGACATCTATCTATTATAAGATATAGGTTGCAATCAAAATACCATTTCGTGTTCAAATCTTCTCTCTCTGCCTATTAGATAGGCACGACCTCTTTAATGTCGATGCAAGATTTGAATACGACCTTATCATGTTAAAAGATTGAAGGATCCATTCCAGTTGCTATGATATTGTAGGTAAATTGCAATAAAGCATATGGAAAAGAATGAATAAAGTGTACAAGGGAGTGCCACTTGCCTCACAAATCATGCTTCTAAAAAAAAAACCTAGAGTTTTGTGGACGAAGAGAGAATAATGAAGCAATACTAGAATATATCAACTTCAGCAACCAACAATGACATCACTTTCTTTGCAGTTTCAACTTTTCTGTACACAAATGAAACTCAAAAGATTTTGTCAGGATGAACAGCTACAAGATCATCATTTAAATCCATCTAGATGAATATGGAGAAAGATGATCATTGAATTCTACATCCCCCAGAATCGGGTCCACGCCGGACATTGCCATAGGCAGACAATTCAAGAAGATCCATATCACGATCTGTGCAATGCGTCCAGTACTCTAGTTAATATAATCATCATAATTGATAAATTTCGAATTACTATTATAGTTAATACCATCATTACAGGTGTACCTGAAACCCTGCAATAAGAACTCTTTTGAATAAGTTCAGCTTTGGAGATATCTGTTCGATTACCCTTTGAACGATTAACTGTTGCCTGAAAGCCATAGATAGAAACTTCATTGAATGAATCAAGGGAAACAGATTAAGTCCCTAAATTTTATTTTACCACTTGCAAAAAAATCAAATTGGAGTAGGGCAGTAAATTGTAGTAGTAAAACTAAAACCCCATGAACATACCAAATTGAAGAGGGAAATCATATAAACACCTAATAAAATTAACGGCACCCTTTTGGGACTAGTGAATAGAAACTATAAAGTTTGAAAATCATACAGATATAGAGTAATGGAAGAAACAGAAAGAAATGTCAAATTGCAGCAAAGGGGTCACTTTTTTGAGAACCACATAATAGCCATATTAACAAGCCGGTATCCCCCGATTTACCTTGGCTCTAGTAATGTCCCTGATTAGTTGAATTTCCACAAATATCTTAACAGAATATTTTTTGACAGTGCACTAAAAAGGAAAATCCATTACAGAAAGAAATATGGATGATTTTTACGCACTAGTGTAAAAAAGAAATGGTTATACTTAAATCAAGTTTACCAGCATCATTGTAATGTAACAGGTAAGGACAGTGCAAATGTTAAATTTTAAGAAAAAAATCGCATTAACACATTTTTCTCAAAATTCATACTACAAGGTTCTGTCAAAGCCTATGGCCAGGTTCTCCCTTCAAAGGGAAACAAAGAAATGGAGGGAAAAAAAGGAAAATTCTTACCTGTAATACTTGACAGTTTTCCAGAGAGCTTTCCCCCCCCTGTAGTTTCACAAAAACACCCAAATAAAGAATGAGAAAAATGAAAATTAAAACCAAAATGCATTAGCAAGCAACTTAAAATGGTTCTGATATTTGTAGGATCCCATAAAAATCCATCATCGTCTTCTCCTTCACTAATAAAGTTGACAGCTAAACTCAAAATTTCGTTTCCACTTCATTTCTTTCCCCGCCACGACACTAATCAAAATCTAGTGATATTTACAGAAAAATCAAGTCTAGAAGAAACGCAGCAAAGGCTCAAAAAGGACAGGCCGTAACAGTAATTTTCATTGAAGCTGCTTCTCCTTCATTGATGTGGGAATATGTAATATATAGATTATGCAGCGCATATAAAAGTGCAGAGTAGGTTCTTCTTCTCCTAAGACACTTTGGTACAATACCACATAGGCATACAGCAATTCAGAGAAATCCAATTATTGAGACGAAAAGCAATAGAAATTAAATTAAGAAGTGAAAATAAAGGGTATGACCTTAGAGTAAGGGACAATGTGGTCGTAGTCGTGACAGAGACAACCGGGGCAACCTACGAGCTTGCGAAAGACAGTATTGCCGAGGGCGTCCCTGCGCCAGCGGTCGGGGTCTCGCCCTTTGACCTTGTCGGCCTTTTCCCAGCATTTCTGCTTAACGCCGTGAGGGAAGCTCCGAGGGTTAGGGTTAGGATAATCGTGCGAGAGAGAGGTGACGTTATCGTCGACGTCGAGGAGAGTGGCAGAGGGTGATGTGCTTCGTTTGGATGAAGAAGAAGAAGATAACTTAGACGAAGAGGTTTTGGATCGGTCCTTCAGTGGTGACGAAGACCGTGCCCTTCTTCCTTCTGCTCTGCTACTCGAATCAGTAGCATAACTTCCCCTCATTCTCAAATTCCCTTTTTCTTCCTTATCCACAATCAGATTTTATAATTTAGGGTTCTCTTGAAAAACGTATACTTAACTTTTTTTAGGAGGACATATACATAACTTACAAATAAATATACACTTGTTATTAAAAAAATAAGCCATGGAGTATTTTTTTAGTTTTTTAAAAATAAATAATCTGTCTTTCATAGAAAAATAATATTTTTTTCCTTCTTTTATACAAACAAAAACTTACATATGACTTGCTAAAAAAAACTTGTATGACACATTTTTAAGATAATTATTGTAAAATTTTATTGACATAGTAAAAAAGAAAAATAGGATAATAATTTGATAAAAAAATAAGAAAACTTATTACAATAGTGAGTATATATCTCAGTGGACCTTTTCAAAAACGTGAATGAAACTTAAAACCGAAGGAAATAGGAAAAAAAAATAAAATAAAGACAGACACAAACATGTGAGTTTGTTTTAAAACGTGGTCTATTTTGGAGGTGCATGCGGAGGAAGACGTGGCAAACATAAAGGTTGAAGAGAAAGAGGAAAATGTGTTGGTTTTGTTGGTAGAGGAGGTGTTTGTTGCATACGGTGCCAACGATTGGGGTCTCCCAAATCTCACCCTCCATATTCATGTTATGAGCTTGGTTGGTTTCCCAAACCCTACCCACCGAAATCACAGCTACACCTTTCATCTTCCAACAATTTGTTAGCTCTTAGATATCATATCCAGCTTTCCTTCTTTCTCTCTACTCGCCATCTTCCCATAAACAAATGTTGCTGTGATTCTTCAGTTACCTCACACCTTCACCCTTTTTTTTTTAACATTTCCTTTCACTTCCCTCGATTCTTTTCCTACCCTCTGTCTTCACTCTCTCAATAAGGTTTGTTTTCTTTTTTTACTTTACCACAATTTGGATTTTCCTCAAAGCATTGCCCCTTGGTGTTCAAGTTTGATTCTTTCGCTCCATATTTGGGCTAGTTTTTGTTTGTTGCATCCTTTTTTTAGCCTGGAAAACTTTTTTACCAGATGGGGAATTTAAAATCAATTAGTATGTTACATCGGAAAATGTATTATCAAAATTTGCTTATATTAATGATTTGTTTTCAATTGTTTGTGGCAATATTTGGGGCAAGGGTATGTAAGGCTAAATGTGTTACTCTTAATCCTAAGTTTGCAGGATGGGAAGGGTTAAATTGAAGATAAAAAAACTAGAGAGCATAAGCAATCGGCATGTGACTTATTCAAAGCGTAAAAGTGGAATTTTAAAGAAAGCAAAGGAATTATCAATACTATGCGACATAGACATTCTGCTTCTCATGTTTTCTCCTACAGGAAAGCCTACATTACTACAAGGAGAGCGCAGGTAATAGTAATGATGAAAATATTTGTGTGGTGTTGAGGATGACTGAATGATGTTGTTGTGAGTGAGTTGAACATTTATGTCTGAATGGAAGAACAAACAAAAAACCTTGTTATGACATTTGTGAATTTCTATGAGGCAACAACATGCTTGCTATAACAAACATGGTATGACATATAACACCCAATTTTAAATTTTTTTTTTATGTTAGAAGTATGTTTTATAGTAAACTTTTATTGTTTCATACAAACACACTCTCTGTTGTAGGAGCAAATAATCTTCTAGGAGGATAAGCAGATATTATTAGCTTTATATATATACCTCGTAACTAGAGAATGCAATTTAATACCATATATTATTTTATTGGGTGGATCTTGAATAAGAGATTACTTTCACACTTGAAATTTGAAATCAAGAAGTATATATTCTTTGGACTGTTTGTTTATTGGATCAAAGAACTGTAGTCGAACTTTTCTCAGTATGATTGGAATTCTTTCCCTTAGTTCCGGAGGTCTTGTTAGATTGAATTTAGCAGTAAATGAAAACATGAGTGTGTAAAATTTTTTTCAGTTCTTTTTTGTAGTTTTGTAACATCTATTAATAAGCATAACATTATCTACTTAAAACTACTAGATTGGTTGGTTCCTGGTAACTTATAAAGAAAGGATTCTAATCTATTTGCTAGTGTTTCTAGTCAATCCTTAACTTGAAACAAGAAATTAAAATAATTACAAATGTATATGCAACAATTGAATAGTTGAAAAGAAAAATAACAACTCAACAACTCCAACGCTAACAACAACAAAAGTCTAATTACACTAAGATTTTTGTTCAACATATTTGATGAGTATTATGTTGGTTATCAAGGGTCCTAGAACCTTTATCCTTTAACCAGGCTTGATCCAGCAACTCAAGCATTATATGTGAGATATATTTATATATAATATAGTTTAATATTCTAAATGGTATAAAAAGACAGAACCATAGTATTGTTAACCAGCGTGTCCTTTTTAACGCCCATATTTCATTTGTATTGTTCAAGTTTATAATTTGTTTTCTTTCAAGTTATAACCAAGTCCAAATAGTTATATTAATTGTTTTGTTTTTTTTCACAACGTGAAAGATACTATATTCATGGAATATTATTAATAAAAGAAATGCACGTATCAGGACTTAAAATGCAAAATAATAAATTCGTGTATAATCATTAATAATTTTGAATATTGGTTATTATTTTCAGCAATATTGAGGAGGTTGTTGCAAAATTTGCGCAACTTAGCCCACAAGAAAGGGCCAAAAGGTTTGTCAACCTTTTTTGTGAAGTTTAATCGTTTCTTATTTGTCATTTGTTAGTGATAAAGAAGCTAATATATTTTCTTGTTTTATTGAGCAGGAAAATGGAAAGCCTTGAAGTAAGATTACTCTGTTTTTCTCAATTATGTCTTCTACGTACATTGTCTTTGTTTTGTCAAATGCATCTGTTCTGTTGACTCTACATTTTGTGATGTTTAGATTCTAATTTGGTTTTAAATTTAGGCGCTAAAGAAAACCTTCAAGAAATTGGATCATGACGTAAAAATACAGGATTTCTTAGGTTCAAGGTAAGTTTCTGTGATTATCAATTTGTCAATATCTTTCACATAAAGCTTTCTAAAGTTTCTCGGTTTCTACATTGCAGCAGCCAAACAATGGAGGTACAATTTCTTCATAGACAACGCTATGCTTAATAATAATGTCAGAATCTTAAGGTAGTAGTTGAGCAACCAAAATGTTATGATCTGTGTGTAGGAATTATCTCATCAAGCGAGGATTTTACAAGCTCAGCTCACAGAAGTGCATCAGAGACTGAGGTGCAACTTTGGAGCTTTTGGTTGTTAAAGTATTTCTTTTTCTTTTTGGTTTTATAAGCTCTCTTGTTGAAATATTATTCGTTTGACCTCTTCAGGTTTAGTGTTTTGCAATCAATTGGTTACTTTTATCCCTTATCTAGCAGGCATATGCATTATTTTCATGTGCATTTGAACTTTGACATGTTCCTTCATGCTCATACTCATTCATGTTCACATGTCAAAATTATTTCAAATGATGTCTTAACTTTTGATGTTTCTTTAATCTTCTTGACATTTGGGTTTTATATAAAATGGTTTATTATAACATCGAGAGATGAAATATAACAAAATATTATTCTATCCCCTTCCCTTAAACAAAACACTAGCATAGTTATGATATTGAGTGTAGTCAACATTTGATTTGTTACTAGAATGTTATAAGTAGGTAAATAGTATTACAAAAGGAAGGCAATAGTAGTTAATACTATTTTATATAATATGCATCATTTATGTTTTGGCAATGAGCAAGAAAATCCGATTAAATTTCACATTTTGTATCACATATTCTACCAGTTGTGAATATGAGGCACAACCGGTTAGAGAAGTGAAACCATTATACTCGTTCACCTTTCTTAAATATCTAGATTTTCATGGTTATAGGAATTGTACTAGTTCGATTTGAGTCTACTTTATAGATTTGAGCAATTCATATACATTAACATCCATCGAACTTCTACTTGATTTTTCCTCAACATTAAGTCTATCATAATACACACATAATGCTATATAAAGTTGATGTTGTCATACATGAGTTATGGATCATGAAAGTTTAAGTAATAATCATAAATTAATATCGTGTTTAAATTTTCAACTTTTTAGCTATTGGAATAATATAGACAAGATCGACAATTTAGAGCATCTTAGGCAAATGGAAGAGTCGTTACGAGAATCAATCAATCGAGTGGGCCTGCAGAAGGTAAGACTTCTGTTTCATGCAGACTAGCCATATTGTTATGTCATCTTCAAATGACAAGTACACCAATCCATGAACAACAAATGATTTGTATTTTAACATGTCAACATGCTTTCTTAAATTAACAGGACAATTTAGGAAAGCACCAATTCATTTCACTTGAATGTGCTAACCAGGTAAAGTAAATGTTGTATTTTGTCTTTCTTAATATTTCATGTTCTTCTTTCCAAAATATTTATTTGGTATATTGTTGCTTCATAGTTACAGGAAGGGATGACATTGCCCTTGATGATGGCAAGTCTACAAGAATCTCAACCACTGTCTTGGCTTTTGAATAATGATAATCATCAATTGTTGTTACCAAATGAACCAAAATTTCTACCATATAGGTGGGTTACCTCATCTATATAACCTTGTGCTACTTGTTTGTTAGTGTGGAACTGAATTATTTCCCTTGAAGATATATATTTTAACAAGCTAGCAAATATGCTATGTTTCATTAAACTAATGGTCTATCAATTTTTTTCCTAAGATTGCCTTATAGCACCTTATTATTCATCTTTCAATGTAGTTACTGATTTAATTGTTCAACATACAGTGATAATACCAATAGAGACGCTGAGTGTTCCACTGACATTTCAATTCCAAGCTATTCAAGTTATATTGGGAGCAACAAACTTGAAGTTGGTAGCTCTCCCCAGGTGACTACTTTGGGTCAAGGAGGTGGTGCAGCAATGAACGAGTTAAATGGAACTACATACTTAAATGTACAACGTTGTGACCAATTTACATTCCCTCCTCCACAAGATATTGAGGAAACCAAACATTTACCAACGTTGAACAATAAATCAAACACCGTGGATTACCAAGTTAACAACTTTGATCTTTCGGGTTCCCTATTCGAAAATGGACATCAATTTTGGAATTCTGCTTCGGGGTCTTGTGGTATTGCCATGTATAATGAGAACGGCTACCACAGGGTAAGCAATCCTTTTATGTTTCAATGATTCATACTTCCTAGTTTTAAGGTATATTTTGAATTTGCATTAAGAGAACTCGAACAAAAGATAACATTTATTGTGTTTCAATTGTTTATGTTGGACTTTGGTCCCTACTTTTCTTGTAGACAATTTGACTTGAGGTTGTTTCTAATTTCCTATATTTTGCAGTAAATCATTGACTCAACTATTCATACTAGCCTTTTTCGAGTGACAAGGATGTTAGTTGATAAAGTGATGACAAAATGCTTGCAAATTATCTCTACAAAACCCAGATTAGATTGTCTCTCCACCTATGAGGTCAACAAGGTTCGTAAGAGTGGACAATATTAGTTGTATATATTGTAAGACTTGTAGGATGCAGTTTCTTCACATGCCACTATTAAATACACTAACTCTTTTACTAGTAGATTTTTGGAATTGATTAATCCAAGCTGTAAATTTGAATTTTGTACAAAAGTTATTTTAATGGTCTTATAAGTGAAAGTTTACTTGTTCCGTAGTCCCTTGCCACACATACAATCTTTTTATCTAAGAGCATATTATTCAGAAATCAAAGTTTCAAATTAGTCTTTAATATTGTAATGGTATATGAACAACTGTGCTTTAATATTTTTATTCAGATTTGAGTCCGAGTAAATAGAGATGTATCAAGGATAGTGAGTCAAATTTCTCAATCAAGACCAATCGACATATTTTGCTCTTTTAAGATAAAAAAAAAAAAAGCTTTAAACCAACCAACTTCTAATTTTTTTTAATCCTTTAATCCGTTTATTTGAAATTTTAATGTATTATTAACCTTAGTTTTGAGGAAGATAAACCATAATCTTTCATTTAAATAGAAGATTTTATAATTTATAAGATTGTCTAATACATTAAATTCAAATTAACTTATTTTAACTTGTTTTTATTTTTTAAATATTTTGTTTAGATAAAAAGTTTAAAATTATTAATTTAAATTTTTTTCCTTTGGATAAAGGATTGCAATTTTCACTATACAAAATATTTAAATATAAAATAATTATTAATAGTTTAAAAATATTAATATTGATTTTTTTAATTAATTTTAATCTTTTTACTGATTTTTTCAATTAAATATCGGTTAAAAAATTTCTCTAATTAACATTGATAAAAAAATAATTAATGTTCTTTGAAAGTTTTTTTTATCAACATTAGAAAAAATAATAAATTATTGATACATAATAACAACATTGTCCATGATGAAAAACAAATCACTACAAATAATAATAAAAAAAAGAATAATCATAAACGACATCAATTAAAAAAATTAGTTATAAAAAAAAATAACCTGGAGAAAATCTTTACTAATATTAAACTATGAATAATAGTAATTTACAAAAGTAATAAAATATTTCTAACAATAAAAGAGGTTTGGTAGCCTTATATTACCAAAATTAGTTTAACATTTTATAGAACTTATTATTTTCATATCGAAAGAGCAATATTTATTTCTATTAAAAACAATATATATATATATATATATATATATATATATATATATATATATATATATATATATATATATAT
>Ga0209700_100219_pt1 | contig 96738 bp, 63 predicted proteins | sample SiratroredBW_FD_187528 | JGI IMG/M metagenome (GOLD analysis project Ga0209700, IMG submission 187528) | Root nodule microbial communities of legume samples collected from California, USA - Siratro red BW (SPAdes) (version 2) | ecosystem: Host-associated > Plants > Roots > Nodule | place: USA...
GAGTGAAGAAATTTTCTCACAGCAAGAGAAAATATTTAGGATCTTTTGTTGTAATTAGGTTGTGGGTAGTGTGAGGTTGTGAGTGTTTTATAAACACAGTGTACAATTTCCTTTTATCAAATCCTCTGATTTTATTTTTCACTTCCACAAATCTGTCTTACAGAAAAATTTGGCGTAATTTTTCTTAAGAGTTGCAATATCTGGTTCCATTTAAAAAGATTTTGCAGATAAGTCAAGGCTTGAAAAAATGTGGAATAATCTGATTCGCATCTATCTTTCGCAGATATTAGCTGCACATCGATATGGTATTAAGAGAGTCATCCTGCCTGAAAGGAACCTGAAGGACTTGGCTGAAGTACCATCATCAGTACTGGCTAATTTGGAGGTATCTTTGTTTCCTTCTATTCCCGCTTGTTTCCACAATTTTCTAGTAGTTTTGGATCCAGCACAGTTTGTTCTAAGACGTATATTTGGCCTCAAAATTTTATCATTGTTTTACTTGTCCAGTCTTATTACAGTCAGTACATTTTAAAGACACCATGGCCTGCGTATTTTTATGCTCCACGTTCTTATTGTGCTTAAAATCAAGTCTGTATCACTGGAGATCAAGTTTCCTTTGTTATCCTAAACAGATATTACTTGCAAAACGTATGGAAGAGGTGCTAGAGCATGCTTTTGACGGTGGTTGCCCTTGGAGACAACGCTCAAAGTTGTAACAGCATCCTTGACTTGCACGTTATGTGGCAACCCCTGGTGGCTTATGTATTCATTTAACGTATGACCCCATCCTGATATATATTGTTGCAACATTGGAGAATGAACACTTGTATGTTCAACTGCTCGTTATTCAGCACGACACAAGAAACCGGCAGTTATTGAATGGAGTTTGAAATCTGCCTGTATTCTTGAGACTCCACTCTCCACAATCTTCAGTAAGTAATTTTTTTTGCTTTCGAGCAGCTGTACTTGTTCGAGCTCAACAAATGATGTTTCTCATTCTTCCCTTCAGCATTCATGTCACTGTAATCCTATTGTGCATAAACCATTATCTTCTTTGAGCAACAATCACTAACTCTCTTCTGTCTACGTCCCGCCGCCTGCTACCTGCTTAGATTCTAATCTTAGCATGACCATTGTAAACAAAATGGCATGGACTAATCAATTCGATTAGATTGTGAATAACAAACATGTTTTAGTATAGTTCACTTTTTATTATATGATTTAGTTCGGCTTTGGGTGCATCGTCAAACATCTGTTTATATCAATCAATCAGTGGAGAAGCTTTTCTGTCTGCTGTTCATTGAAACGTGAGAACTGACACACTACTATTAATCCAAGGTTGCGGCATGGAATATTTTTTCGTATCTTTAAATGGGTACAATTGGATGATTTTAAAATAAATGGATGAGATTATTTTTTCTTTTTTTTAGGGTTTAGTTAGCACTCTCAAACATCCTTAAAATGTTTAGTATAATACTTTATATATATACACACATTCCAAATAAAGTTATAGATGTTTTATTGCTTGTGTACACTAGTAAAGAGATTTAAAACTTTGAGAATCAAAATCACGCTGTCTGAAAAAATATATAGAGAGAATTGAAACTCGTGTCAAATTTTATGTCAACATTTCCAACTCTACATCAGTATATAAATAACATTTTACTTTCACTTTTATTTGAGACCTACATGATACCTTTAACATGTTATTTTGCAGTTTCTCATTGTATTTTTTATGACAAACCATACAACCATACTTTAACCGACAATGATCTTTATATGAGTTGGACATTATAAGACGACCTCTCAGCAATGTTGAATGATAGCATTGAAGCTCACCTTTAAGCATCAACTATCATAAAGAATCATTGCAACTGAAACCAATAAATAATCATTGAGTTCAGAATAAGATCAATGATATCCCTACATGTTTTCCATATTTAACAATAATAAAAATAAATATGAAATCTCAACGTTGGTCATCCCATTCTCATTCTCATATCTCCTCCTTTCGTTCTTCTTGCAAGGTTTATCATAAGCCTCCCTTTGAACAAAAAAATAAGACAGAAAAGACATGAATTTATAAATAAAAGAATAAGAGGATAGCAAACAAGAGGATCTATCTTATTTGGTTAGCAAAGTGTGTTGTTATAAAGTTTCTAATTCATGTTCAATTGTTATGCATTAAAAAAAATAAAGGATAGCAAATTTACTATTCTTTTTAAAATGATAAAGGTTTCTCTCGCATAGAAGCCTTCATGGAAAAAAATTTACTGTAGATATATATAGGGAGAGACAAAGAAAGTAGTGAAGCTTTGAGTCAGTTGTATTCCTGACAAAAAAGTGTCCAAAAAAATTAAATTAAAAAATTATAGTAAGAGGCGTCTATATCCCTTTAGATATTTTTTTACAAAGAAGCTAAAAAGTGCAGAACTGTACTGTACTTCATTCTCCTGTACATCACTGAATATATTCACATGGCAAGGATACTGCTGCTAACATCTGCTCACAACCATATCAAAACTAAGCATCTTTTGAACTGTTGGATTTACCAAAAACCTAGCATCCAGGTTCACAATCTAAAACTTTTTGTTTCTTTTCATAAACCGGATTCATGTGCCCAAAATGCATCTGGATCCGGACAAAATAGAGAAAAATCTTCAATTTCTAGATTCGCTATGTGCCAATTAACAAATCGAGCCTGTACCGACTTCAATAAGAAAAGGATGATAGGCAAAAGCCAACATTTATCATCTTCCCTGCAAGAGAATGTTATGTACCAAGACTTCAAATTAAAGTTATTATAAAAATAATTAAACAAATAAATAAATAAGAAACAAACAATTATCAAACCCAGCTAAAACTATTTTAGCAGAAAAGGACTCCACAGTAAGACTATAAATGAATGGCGTGCATATAATCATGTGAATAGAGAGATATTGCCATGCTTTTAATATCCATGATTGCGGTTGAGATTCATGTTAGTCCCTGAAAGTTTATCTGTGGAGAATGTTTCTTTCAGACTACTTCTTAGAATTAGCTAGGGGTTGACACTTGTAACAAGTTTAATGATGATGCAAATTCAATCCGCTATCATGTTCAAATACGAATAAATTAATGGTTGTACACTATAATAGATAAGATGATAATGTTCTACCCTTTTTGAATTGATATTTTTTACTTTACTGCCACAGAAGTAAATTTAAACAAAAAAATGTAGGTTGTTTGTAACCTACACCATTAATGTTTGAGATAAAATGGTGTCATTTAAAAATTGACAGTCTTACCTCCTAACATTACGCGTACTTGTCTCATCAGGGTGGTGAAAGTGGGATAGTGCATAATGAAGGAGACAACAAATAAAAGCAACTCCCTGCACACATGCCCACACAAAAACAAATATTAGATAATAAAAGCTATATTCAAAAGGTTGCATAACTATATGTATCTTAAAAAAAGTTAAGAACTCAAAATGCCCGTAATTCTTTAAATGTTACAGGACAATATCAATTCTGCAATTCAAGGTAATTTTCTTGACGGTAGGGCTCTACTAATTTGTTTCTGTGAGCAGCAAATATTAAAACAGATAGGAGGCTTTAATGTTTTAGATGTAGAATGTATCATAATTCTGATTCTATTTAAATGCTTAAGGCTTTACTCAATATCCTTGTACAACAAATGTCGCTCTCAATGCTCCACAATAAATTTTTAAGGCAAAATTAATTATTAAAATAAGAATTTTCAACTGAATATAGTATTCTTCAAATAAAAAATTGTTATTGTTAATGCAAGCCTCATTAACAACTTCAATATTTTTAGCAGGTCATTGTGTATTAGTCATTAGACCTTTTTGATGTCTTGACAATATCTATCAGTAATTACCCCTTATTACTGCATTGACTGCAGGTTGTTCACTACAAAGCCAGTCAAGATAGTTTTCAGTCAAGATTTAATAAAATAATTCAAAATTCTGAAAAATTTTGGACTCTTTCTACCCCAATTCTTCTTGAATTAGAATAAGCACATTAAAGTTATCCATCATAAGCATGATGGGGCAATTTGCTGCAAGAAACTTATTATGAAATGCTCATAATAAAACTTCCAGCTTTTTAAGGTCCAATAAGCTATAAATACATAATAATTGCAAAAAAGTCATTTTTTCACTTACACAAACACCATAGTGATACTAAGTGGTATAACAGTATAGACAGAACTTACAATATTAAATAAAGAAGTAGCATTCCACAGTGCATATACTCGAAAAAGTGAAGCTCTTCTAGGTTCTTTACTGAATAATGCATTCAGACCAGCAGGAAATGGAGAAAGTAGAGAAAGAGGAAGAATTAGTAGAACAGAAAGAAAAGCGGCAAGCGAAATCCAGTAGAACTGGAGCAACATGAGGAGAGTAACAGAAATATCTGCTAGAAGCATCAAAGTAATCAGAAACTGTACAGTGTCCTGAAACAAAGATGTCATGTATTAGACAGTGTTCAATTTATAGTGGAGGAGGGGTGAAGCACCTAAAATAGTCTAACTACCTGACGACCAACAGGTCTAGTATTGCACAATAGGAGAGAGAGTGGGAATAGAAAGTCCCTTTTAAAGTCCAATGATTTTAAGGTAGCATCATTTATTAGGCCGCCATTAATTCCTCCGGTTATCCTTTTAAGAGATAATGAATTACTCATGTATGGCCAACTATGCTGCAGCTGCTTAAGATTCTTTTTTCCAAGGGGCACATTTTTCCTGTCATAAGTAATAAATAAATAAATAATTTAAGCATAATAAAATACGGGATTTAAACAGAGGCTGTACAAATCTTCATCTACGAGATATTAAATATTATCAAGAAAAAATGCAACTTGAAGGCTAAAAGCAAAGAATTAGTAAGGGTTTTGCACCCCCAACATGTCCCCTGATGTCAGATTGCATAAGCAAATCATACATTATACTGGATCTCAACATCAACTTGGGCAAGGGAAACAAGAATCATCTCTAAATACCCATTCCTATCAGAACAAAGAAGTATATAATCTTAGCTTCTATGCCGAGACCTGAGTAAGCATTTCGCATTTCTTCCTAACCCATCTAATCTAATAGATCAATTTCTAAAAATGAGTATTATAAATCATCATTACTATCATAAGGAATAGTAACAGTCATGAGCAGCATTAACAGCTTTGAACGAATACCTGTTCAGTTTAAGAATGTATTTTCTGTTTCATAATAATTACTAAAGTTCCACTTTTTTTAATTTGTTTCTTATTTCCTGAGACCTGTACAACCCTGGAAAAGTGAATATATTTTACTGATTTAACCGGGGGGAATAAATAAGAATAGGACAACAATTCTGTACACTAATCTGGCCTAAAAAAACAGGAAAATAATCATTATTATAACTGCTGCAGCTAAAATGAAGGAAAGACAGATTGTAATTACATCAAATGCTATTATCAACAGCATAAATGAGACTACATTAATTCTTGTTAGATGTAACGGGCTTATGCCCATATCTTTGCATTTTCTTATTTATAAATGCATAACCCTATGTGCTCAATACACACAAGGGATTCAGGCTATGCCTCTCTCTTTTATCTTATTATGGCATCCGATCCAGGACCCGTGGGTTATGGGCCCCACATGCCGCTCCAACCCTGTCACCACTGCCGCTTTCAGCCAAACCTCCTCTTTGGCGACAACCACGGGTGTCAAAATCGCCTAGTCATCCTCTTTCAGGATCCATCACTTTCATCTTGTTTGGAGTTCATTCGTTTGTTCATAAATTTTTTAGGATTTTTCTCTCTTTTTCATCCATGGCATCTTCTGCTGTTACTATGTTTGATCCATTCATCTATAACAATTATGTCATTGTACATCTATCCATTGACAAATTAGATGGAACTAGTTATGATACTTGGTCACCAGACGTTAAAGTTAGTATGTCATCCATATGTTGATTTGGCAACATCTCTTGATAGGAGATTCACTTCCAGATATTGTGTCACCATTGGTGATAATTTGATCTCTTGAAAGAGTAAGAAACAAAAATGTTACGGCGGGATCTAGTGTGAAAGTAGAATATAGAATTACAGCCTCAATTACTTGTAAGCTTATTTGGCTTAAATAGTTACTTAAAGAATTGTAATTTGGAGAGGTCATTCAAATGACACTTGACAATCAGATTGCTCTTCATATTAGCTCAAATCTTGTCTTTCATGAAAGAACCAAACATATTGAGATTGATTGTCATTTTATCCTAGAAAAGATTGTATCTAGAGATATCAAGACTGATTCTGTTAATTCGAATGATCAACTAGTAGATATTTCCACTAAACATTTACACACCTAGAATTGATTATATTTGTATCAAACTTGGTACATATGATTTATATGCACTAGCTTGAAGGGGAATGTCAGATGTAATGGGCTTATGCCCATATCTTTGTATTTTCTTATTTATAAATGCATAACCCTATGTGCTCAATACACACAAGGGATTCAGCCTATGCCTCTCGCTCTTTTATCTTAATAGTTCTGATTGGTTTCCATATATCAAATCTCTTGACTCCGATTTATGTCCTTAATTTTCAACAATATCATATCCGCATTAATTTGAAATCAATATTAATTCCAAATCAGAATTGATTTCATCCTAGAATTCAACACTCCCCATCAAGTTGGGTCATAGATGTCAATTATGTCGAATTTGGATGTCAAGTTCTCATAATTTGCTCTAGGTATAGCCTTGGTCAATATGACAGCAATTTGATGACTTGAAGGAGTATGCACGAACATTTAATTACTGCACATGCTTTGTTCTATACTAATGCACAAGACATTTTGCAATGCAAATGGTTGCTTTATTGTTGCATAACAAACTCATGGTACAATTAGTAGGGACCTTAAACTCCTCAAGCATCCGTTGTATCAGTATCCCTTCCCATTCCGTAGAAGTAAATGATAAGAGTCACATGGTGGTACCCTTGTGTGTCTCAAGCACAACAAAAGAACATATTTTATATAGAATGTACATTGCATTACAAAGATATGGGCCTAGGCTCATATTGTAAAATACATCTAACTTTCGCCCTCAAGTTCGGGCATATAAATCACAAACTCATTACAAATATAATCAACTCTAGGACTCCGCAATGATTTGGTGAAGACATCTTCCAACTAATCATTGGAGTTACCAAATTGAGTAGTAATGTCTGCAAAGACAACCTTTTCACAAATATCGGGACAATATGTCTTAATATGTTTGATTCACTCGTGGAATACTTGATTATGAAGGGCAGATGGTTATCAAAAATGAGTCATTTGTGTAATCTATCCAAATATCAGATCTTTAAGTAACTCTTTGAGCCAATAAGTTCACAAAGTGATGTTAAATATAATCAGAAAACATTTACTAGCCACTTTACAAGTAGTTCCATGTGCTATACAACAGAATTATCGTGGCAAAGGGTGTATTTGCTAAATACGTTAATGTCCGCAGTCAAATGATCTGAGACTCCAGAATCAACAATCCAAGAGCTTGTTTTCTGGTGGCTGACATGAAAACTAGAAGGATTACCTTTTCGGGTAAGAGTAGTAGTAGGAGAGTGTATACTAGTATTCTGACGAACTTTATTATGCAATTTTGGAAGAAAAAAACACGTATCTGCTCTTTCCCCAATAGATTAGCCTCAGGTGCACTTTCTGACCTGTTTTCAACAATAGTTGTTGTATGAGTATAATTACCTTGTAAGGAGATTTACATGAAGGACTCAGGATTGAGTTCAGTCAAACTAGAGATGCTAAGCATCTCAGTTGCTAATTTTTGGCAGTGATCTGTGGTGGCCCTTGATTCGATGTACTCATTCGCCATTGTTAGAGATATGTTTGTTTACAGCCAGTTATAACAGACATACCACTAACGGCCATAGAGAAATAATAGTCACATGTCAGATCGTTCTCTCTGATACCAATTGGAAAAGTGAATATATTTTCACTGATACAATCAGGAGGTATTAATATATGAATAGGAGAATAATTTTTACATTAATCTAGCCCGAAAATCAGGAAAATTATTATTCCTATTATTAATAGCACAAATCAGACAACATTAATTCTGATTAATTTCCATATATCAAATCTATTGATTCTGGTTTCTTCTTAATTGTCAGCAATATCATATCATCGTTAATTCCAAATCAGAATTCAACAACAAATGGTTAAACCACACTAACAATGAAAACAAGGTGGCATATTAACAATGAAAACAGTCTGTATGTATACAGCATTCGGTCAGGATCATAGATTAGTACATTACCTCACTACTTCATCAGTTCCAACCCAAGTATCAGACTGATGCAAATCAAGAAAGGAGTAATCCCCAACTGCTACCACAATACCAAGTTGATAGTATCCAGAAGCTGTTGCTTGGAACCATCCAAGCTCCATTTTAACTCCGTGGAACTCAAGTTGGGGGTTTCCATGGCTATTTATCCAATCAACAACAGGACCTAGTGCAGTACGAATTGATCCATGCCTTACTGTTCGTAACTGAGCATTCAATCCAGCTACCAAGCGATTCCAGACAGTTGATGGGACATGCTGCAGATATCAAGTTTGAGATTAGTATGTAAGCCATGTGTAGAGAAAACATAACTGACTAAATCCTAACAAACTTAATAATCAAGATACCTGACCAAGGAGGTTGGTTAACAGTGTATCATTGTGAAGATAATAAGGCGCCATGTAGCTCCCGTCCCCACCAAAAATTATGCACATGGGAAATCTCTTCTGTATAATTGATACAATGTCTAATCGCTTCTCATCACCACCAAGAAAAAAATCAATGTATGCTACCATTAAATCTGGAGTTGTCCCAACCTGCATCGTTTGTTTCTTAAATTAAAGAGGCTACAAATGACTCTTAATTTAAAGAGTCTAAAAAATGAATCTGTATAACTTAATACAGTGGAAACATTCATTGAAAGGACTTAGATTTTAATACAAACCAGTGAAAATAGAAGTAAACATGTATACTTCTACGTAACATGCATAAATAAAATTAATACCGATGTTAATATTACATTCTTTTGCTTTTGTCAGAAAATAAAGGAATGCAATCTGATAAATATAGCATCTTCTGAACTATGATATAGTCATATTGTAACTTGTAAGATGAAATATAAAACCACTTATTCCTTCTAGGATCTCCAAATAGTCCCCAAGAAATAAACAAATAAAAACAATCCGCATATTTGTAGTTCTATTAAAACAATTCTTATGTTTGGGAAGCATGGAATCTTAAGTTAGAAGCTGAAACATTTTATGATTAGAAATTAGAATTAAGAGAGTACAATACATGCCTCAAATTTCTGTTATCACACATATGATTGTTGTATCTCTAAGTATGTGGGCACAAAACCGATTTGTAAGGTGAGAATTGCACCCCACTTGTATATTATAATTCGGCCTTATCCTTAGTCGATGTAGAACCTCCAACACATCCCGTCACGCCAAGGAATAAACATCTCAAGCGTGGAATTAGATATTTATGACTGATCTAATAGGAGTCCGATAACAATGGCATAAACCCTAAACAACTTGACTAAAATAGATTTTGAATGGTTCTAGTACCATCTTAGTGAGTTCATGCCTAACTCAATCTCACAAAACCCGTTTGGAAGATGAGGATTGCACCCTAATTGTCTATTATAATTTGGCCTTATTCTTAGTTGATATGGGATCTCCAATAGTACCCAAAACACATACAATTTGGATATCTTTATATCAAATTAGGAGTATTTGACCATTACGGAAATTTGGATTGAATTGTTCTTTAAAAGTCTCTTTTTCTTCAATCAAAAAAGAAAGAATGCTATTGCATCACTACATAGGTTGCAATCCTAACTAGTTTAGCACTACAACTTGTATTAATCATATGCAGCATTCTTGATCCAAGTATATGAAAAAAGAAATACAAAATTGGGGCCCACTAACAAAATCTAAGTTGTGGAAGCCCAACTTTATATCTACAAAAATCATATGAAATAAAGGGAGGAACACCTTTCCACCAAAAATAACCTTGACTTGTAATAACCAAAGGAAGCTAGACTATCAACATATCTATTTGCTTCTCTAAAAATATGATAGATGAAAATAAATGTTTTAAAATCTCCATACAATTCGTCCATCTATTCTTCAATCTCCAAGGGCTTAAATCATGTTTGTAAAAAGTCATGACCACCAATGTAAAATCACTCTCAAACCATATGAACCAGTCTAACTAAATTTATGTTAATCCATCATGTTAAAGGCTTTGCAAGTCAAACCTTCATCCCTTTGTATAAAGCACGTGATCGACAGGAGCGTAGACAGGAATGGTCATATTCAGACTTCACATATTCCTGAAGGCGACTAATTTTGACTCTACGCCGCCAATGCTTCCAGGACCAAGCACAAGGATATGCAACAATCGAAAGTATACTATGCACCGATCCCTCCCACCAATTATAAGCAGCAACTGAGTTGATTTCATCGATAAATCTATTAAAAGCATCCTCATACCTGCATCAACGTTGGGCTTTAATTTAATTTAAAATCATAATTATTATTAGAAAAGTAATAAGTATGTCATGTGTTTAGATGGTAATATCAAAAGTACAAGAAGATATGTTCAATAGTTAGCAAGGTGTGATTTTCAGTTACAGCAAATACTAATGATTTCAATCAATCTAAACTGATAGAGTTAACAAGTTTGCATAATTTTTCGTTACATAAAAGAGTGGTGATTTATATCGACATAAATGAATAGCTAATAAGTAGGAGTGATTTTTCAGTGAGTGTATAACTCCATTGTATTGAAGAAAACTGTTACTGTTAGCATATTAGTTTGTTATCAGCTTGCTGTTAGTTTTTCAGTGTGGGAGAAACATGCAGAGAGAGGCGGCATGTGAAATCTCCGGTGGCTGTCAGACCAGCAGGGATAGACTGGTCTTGAGGAATAGTGTTAGTCAGAATAAACCGGAGTCAGCACCATTGGGATCAATGTAGCCGGAGCTGTATTGCCAGAAAAGTGACAGGATAGAAAAAGAAATCAGATTCCAAGAGAGGGTTCATCAGATATCCTACAATCAGCTTCTTGTTAGGCTCTAGATACCATGTTGAGAGAGAGAAACAAGACAGCATAGGATGCATTCTGTTAATTTATAGGGGAAAAACATAATTACAAAATATTGAAGACATAATTACAGAATATTCAATTACCCTATCTTAGGCTAATAACATAAATATAGAATCAATCTAATTAATCCTAATATCCAGTATTGCATATCTCCATGCTGTGAATTTGGTTCATAATCCAGTATTACATTCTAGGATAAAACACATGGAACTTGATGTGTTCTTTCTTCCAACAGAAGGTTGTTGCCAAGCAACTAGTGGTACAGCACATTCCTGATCAAGATCAGTGGGCTGATCTGTTTACTAAGCCTTTGTCATCTTCTAGATTTTGTTTTCTTAAGGGCAAACTCAATGTAACAGAGCACTCTTTAGTTTCTCAATCACCTTGAGTTTGCAGGGGGATGTGAGTGTGTAACTCCATTGTATCAAATAAAACTGTAAGTACTATTATAGTAGACGGTTATCAGTTTTCAGTAACCGATTTAGTTAGTTAATTGTCTATTACAGCTATTGTGATCAATTGGTTACAACTGTTTAACCATTAATTCTGTGTTTATATATAGTGGTCTTTACAGAAACTTAGATGTCCTTTTGTACATTGAATTAATAATATGTACTATTCATATGTACTCAAAATTCAGGAACACCATAGATCAATGGTTTAAGCTAAAATAATACATTTCCAGTATTTATCACCGCACAACCACACTTATAAAGCAATATGACTTCAGGATCCACAACAAGCATGCAAGTGTAATTCAATATGTAGTTGCTCTTACACAATCTCAATTATAGCATGGGGAGGTGAGTAAGGAAGATGCCAGGGTTCTCTAAAAGTATTAGGACCCATAAAGTACATTCTGTGTACGTGACTTTGAGTCTCTTCAGCTCTAGCTCCACGGACCTGGTTCCCAAACAACAAAGATATAATGCATCCAATGGTTTCAGAGTGATCTGTTAAGGCTCAATTAATACTAAGAAAGGACTAATTAACAGTGGAAATTTTCTTATCAGAATAATACCTCTGAAAGGGAAAGAAGATACGGAAAACGGTGATGATTATGATGTTCAATTGAACTTGAACTATGATATGAACTAGAACCGATCAACTTGATTCTCAAAGTACTTAGTAGCAGAGCCAAGAGTAATAAAATGAATGATAACATTACTGAAAATGGCCAGGGACCCCCAAATGTATAAATGAGCTCCTCTAGAGGTGTATAGCAATTCGGCATTCGATATTTGTCTGATATGCATTTATATGGACAAGACCGTTCTGTAACACCCCCTGAAATGAAAAGAACCATCCTAAAAATTTGAGGTATAACACAACGTTAGGCATGTATAGCCAAGTTATATCATCAAAAATACCTCGTTTATATATGAAATTTGCACGATTTGGGAGAAGATCAAGAGGACAAGGAATGCAAAGATCTTCCTCAGAACCATCAACATCTTTATAAGTACCAATAGGACATTCCTGTAAAATCACTCGCACAGTTTAACAAATTTTCAGAAAGTAAGCATCCAGGGCAGGTACAAGAACTATTAGATTTGTGACAGATTTGGTTCACAATCTACTAGAAAGATTGAATTTTTACTGATTAAAGCCCAATTGCTTTGCCAATGTGGTAGCAGCCCCAGGCAAGTTACAAAACGCATAATTTCTCTTGATATTCAAAGAGACAGACAGCTTAAATTCATTAATATTTTATATTACGAGCTGAAACCACCGAAAGTAGAGATACCATAAGCACACATGTAAGTTACAGGCTAAATATAATTTTGGTCCCTTTTTACTAAAATTCACATTACTTATATCTTTTAAGAGATTCAATTGCATCATTTATCTCTCACATCTGGATCATTGTTGTCCTTCTGAAACACTGAACATTTTTCATTTTGTGACAATTTTAAACCCTTGGTTAACATGTTCAAGACTGTCAGAAAAACTGTTTCCAATGAAATTCGTAGAGGAGCAATTGCTCTTAAATAGAATTATGAGCAATCATGACTAACTTGTTATCACAGTACAATTGTATAAGGATGTCAATTTTTCTTTTAAGGTCATCTAATATAATCTTCATCTAGAGTCCTTCACACACACATTGAGATAGGCTCGAAATTCAGCTTATGCACTTGAATGAGATACCCTATCCTATTTTTTGTCTCTAGATTACAAAACTTTCTATAGAAACATGCAGTACTCAAAGGTAGATTTTTTGTCATTAACAAAACATCTATAGTCTGTATCAGCTTTTTGAATAGAAACTTTTATTTTTATTTCCTTTAACATTTGTGAATTAATTTTACGAGTTTCTTATAGTGACAAACACAATTTATAACGAGTTCTACTTTGTGAATTTTACATTGCCTAAAAAAATAAGCACAATTTATTATTCTATTCCATTCATTTAAAAAGATGTTTCGAAAAGTCTAATAAATGTGGAGAGAAACTAAAATTCAAGGTCAAAGTATCTTCTTTCTTGAGTATTAGCCCCTTTCTCGGGCATGACTTAAAGTACTAAAGAATTTTGTCAATTGTTTGCACGTGTCTTTCTCTCAGATCATGCATGAGTTGACTTACCACACTAATTGCATAAGCAATGTGTGGTCTCGTGTAATAAATAAATCAGTTTTCCTACCAATATCTGATATTAGGTCTTCTTTATAGAAAAGTTCTCTTCACTTTCAATGTTATGATTTTGTTCAACAAGAACTCCTGATCAACTTCCTGTTTCTTTGAGGAGATCAAATACATATTTTCTTTGGGAGATAAAAGTCTCCTTTTTTAAATAAGCAACCTCTATTCCAAGGAAATACGTGAGCTTTCCCAACTCATCCATTTCAAATTAGGTAACCAAATTTTTCCTTTAAAGTCAATTTATTTGTTTCATCATCTGCTAGAAATATCACACCATTAACATAAACCAACAATATAGTAAGTTTACTTGTAACAAAATGTTTTATGTATAAAATATGATCTCCTTGGTTATGTTTACATCCTAATGAAACCATTGCTTTTGCAAATCTCCCAAACCATGCTCTTTGGAACAAAAATTTGGTGGAACAAAAATTTGGACAATTCATGATTCACATATTTAGTATCATTCTCAGACCTAATTCTTTTGATGTTTTTTCCGAATTGAGTTTTGAGAAAATGAAAAGAATTCAAAAAGATTTGAAATACCTACTAAATCACCAATTTCTTTGCATATTGCTTGTTTAACAATAGGATCCCGAATATAGCTAGTGCTGAGACAAGGAAAGGGGTCACACCGTCGGGGATCATGACCAAGAGAGAGAATGGAAGATTACCCACTGGGTAACTGACTGTTGAATAGGGAATAAGGAGGGTAGCAAGCGAGTAATTCAGTTTTAGTGGGTGTAGGTTGAGTGATAATAATGAGGGGTAGGCTAGGAAATCAAGGAGACTTGACACTCTAATTACCTAATATATTTTTCTTACCTGTTCTGTATTTCTTTCATTAAGCAGATTCAAGGCATGGTTATAACCATGATACATGCAGAAATCTGCTAGATTGAATCTTCATCTCTGTACGATATATTTTTAGTACTTAACACTTAACTTATCACATATGTGATAGGTAAATATCTCTAACAGTCTAAGCAAACCCAAGAATGAGAAGGAAAAAAGGGAAAACAAAAAAATATAGGAGCAAACCTCGCAGAAAATTCCATAAAGACCTTTAGGGCATGCTTTCCCAGTTATAGTGCCCTCTTGTCCATGATGCCCAGCATCGTCCCCAGCACCTCCACTGTTTAAAATCATATAAAGAAAGAGATGACGTTTCTCAGCAAAGTTTATTTAAAGAAAATGTACATCACCATTTTCCCATGGTGCTGATTAAATTATTTACAATGACCATGTTTCAACTTTCATGTTCCTTAAAAGAGTGGGCCGTGAATTTGGTCCTCCAAAAATTGCGTCACCACATTAGTCCTCTAACAGCAAGGAAATAGTATTTGGCCCAAGAAAAAGCAGTAATAATCTATTATGTTCCCCAATTGTACAGTCGTTAACAAAGACATGATTATGCATACCTGTTATTGATGGTGCCACTAATACTTGCAACAGGAACATATTCTTCCTCCATACCAATCTTTGACCAATGGAAATGGATTCGACCTCCACCTCCACCACCACCACCAACAGGGCCACCATTGCCCCCAACAACAGATAAGGATGAATTCTCCAAGAGCGTAAGCTCTTGAAGGAAAAGAAGGACTGTTCCACCAGAACCTCCACCTAGACCCCCCACCAAAGAACCATCACTGCTTGCTATTGATTTACTAAAGCTTTCACCATCAGCCCTCAAGGTTCCGTAAAGGTCAAGTCTCAAAAGTGGCCACTGAATGGATCCCATCACTACCAAGATTAAACAAAAATTAAGTGATCAGAGAATATCATAAAAAAAATAGATATTTGCCTTTGTACAATGAATAGAGGCACCAGCAGATATAGCATTTGTAGCCATCTGCATCCATGTTAATAAGCCAGAAGTAAATTTTGAGAATCCTTTACATCAAACATACAAAGTCAAGGTAGGTAAACTAATTACCAATCATTCCGCCTCCAACAACATGCCCATACGACTCATTTGGGCCCTCAGTTCCACTACCCAATTCACATGGAAGAATCGCATTGCCATAGTCATTACCACCAATACTCTCTCTCCCATTGAAATATCCTGATCCTCCTTTTCCACCATGTCCAGCACCACCACCCGCTCCATTCAAAAAGTTTCCCTTACCAATACCTTCAGTGCAACCTGAAAAAGGTCCCTAACTAATCAAGATCTTAATACTATCCTTTCATGGAAATTAGCACTTTTACTAGCTAAGTAAACATTTTAATTAGAAGAACATAACATGTATAGAAAAAAAGATCTCTTTACCTAATTCAGATGCAGTAATCATACCATCTGTATCAACAATCACAGTTCTTGCCCTGTGAATGTGAATTATGCTTCCCTTCATAATGCCATTTACAAGAAGATCCTCAACACGACAAATCTGCAAAAAAATTCACAAGAATCCACCATAAGATTCAACTGTAACAGCAATATTTTGTTGTATCTATTCAGACCCAATCACAAAATGCCCAATAAAAGAAGTAGATTGAAATACAAATGATAGTGGCAATGATAGAAAGATGTTATTTCATGCTATAAAACTCATAACACATTAATGATACACAAATATATGAACGAAAACAAATGCAAATGCAAAAAACTTGTTAAATAGTTATGAATACCACAGAGAGTTCAATTTTTAGAAATTAGATAATTGAATTAAATGCAACATAGGTGGGTGGGATTAAAATTGGTTCGGACTTAATTCCAAGAGTGTAAAAACATAAGAAAATATATTAATTTTTTGAAATGAAATACATCTAAAATTATCATTTTTCCTATTACTTAACAAATCTTACTTGCAGTGAGAAGGAGAGTGTATAATTGACATGACAATCATCAGGTGGCGTTATCAAATCCATTGGGCATCTCTGAGTGTCACAAAGATGTTTTGTCACCCTACAAACATAATTGTAAAAACCAATAAATAGGATTAAATGTAGAGTTCCCAAAAAAGGCCAGATGGAAATTGTTTACATCAAGAAATGCAACTAGAAAGCAATTACACTTACATGCCTCTACTAGCATCATCATCCAAAGGAGCTTGAAGTAAAGAACCTGGACCAACCTGTCGCAAGAGCAAAACTGTCAATTGAAATGCTGCATCTAAATGCAACCTCAAAGGGGACAATTCATGAATTTGAGAAACAGTGACAACACAAATTTTTTTGAAGGAGTTTAGATACGTTGAGATATTACATAGACAGCAAAGATATCCCAGGAGATATGATACAGATTTGGTTCAGTTGACTTTTTTATATTTATGTCAGATTTGATTTGAATCTATGTAGACTTGACTTTTTTATATTTATATCAGATTTGATTTGAATCTATGTAGATAGTCTATTTTTAAGAGAACCGCTGTAAATTATGTAATTAGGATCATACTTTAGATATAGCATCATTCTTTCAGTTTTTGGTTTTAACTTGTATCTATACATTCAAGTATCATTAGTAAAGTTTAAATCAATGATTCATCAAGACTAAACATATTCTTTAGTCATTTCTTCCAATTTAAAGTTGGCATATAACTTGTTGAGAATATCAATTGGAGAAACAACCAAAGTAATTCTTAGAAGGTTTGGATAATTATCGCCTTACAAACCGGTTTAAAGAAATTAAGTTAGACCTTAAGACATAATTACAAGATGGCATCCGAATTTATCTTAAATCCATCAACAAGACACCCATGCTTGTCTATGCTCTACACATCTAATCCTAGGCATGAGAGGGTGTTATTATTGAACCACCTCCACCGGTCCACACTTCAAAACTCAGATGTCCATTTAGGGTGTGGTTTGACTCATGAGGGGGAGTTGAGAACCTACATCAATATACATATGGTCATTGTAGTCCTTATAAGTAGAGTTATCAAAACAGAATTATCCTGATGATCCCCTCCATTAAACCGACCAACCCATACAACCCATAAAACAGGTTGGGATGGAGTTACAAGAATTGAAAATAATAAATATAATTAAAAATAAAATAAAATCATGACCATAATAAAAAAAAAATTGAAAATAATAACTATAATTAAAAAAACTGAAAATAATAACTACAATTAAAAAATTTAAAATAATAACTATAATTAAAAAACTGAAAGTAGTATTTATTAAAATTTATATATCAAATCACTATCTAAAAACAAAAATCAATTTCCTTCGTGTGACTAAAATTTAAAAAGTACATATTTTCATGAAGATCCCACCTCAGCTAGAAATATGGTCAAATTATAGTATATAAGTAGTGAGTGTCAACCTCTCCTTAAAAGTCATTTTATGAGATTGAGTTAGGTTTAAAATCCACATTATTTTTTAAATTTTAGATTTCGAATTAATTTTGTATTTATTTATTTTCTTTTAAATCAAGCTAAAATGGCCCATTGACCTAATATAAGGCTTGGATAGTCCACAACTTACAAGCCCATTTTTGTAGGGTTGAGTTGAGTCATAAGCTCAAGTTACAAAATGGTATCATTATCTATCCTATGTTATTAGGCGACCCACATTTGCCTACACTCTACTAGATATTATTCCTAAGCACAAGAGGGTTGTGTTGTTGGGCCACCTGCATTTGTCCACACTCTAGATATTCAATCCTAGGCACAAGGCGGTGTTGAAATCTCCCATCGATAAGAATTATCGATATAGTCCTACTAAGGTTTAAGCATCCTCATCTTATAAGCTAGTTTTTGTGGGATGAGTTCGATTCTAAGTCCAAATTCTAAGATAACCAAAATTGTAAACAAAAATCTATTGAAGAGGAAAACCATTTAGATATTTTCTTCCACTCACGACACTTCAATCAGCTTTTGACATTATCGTCCCTTGCACAAGGGAGAGCCCTAAAAAATCATTTAAATCTCTTATAACAACTTCAAAAAATATAAAAAAACTACAAAAGTCCTTGTAAAGATAATTTCTTACAGTTACATTATAGAAGAGAGACAAGGATAATCGCTCGCCTTTGATTGCATCGCCATCACCAGTCAATTGTAGTAGTCCTTGACCGTATAAAGCCAAGTTTGTATTTGAACTAATGACAGAATTTTGCTGTGAAAGCAAGAAACTAGTATTATAATGGAAGTTCCAAACCACCAGGAACAAAATATGGTTCTATAACCAAGAATACTGCATAACTTCAAATAAAGAATAAATAGTATACCCTTAAAACAGCTAGATTTCTCACTTCAAGCACTGAAGCAGTCACAATAGTAGTTTCACCACCATCAATTTGCATTGTGGAGTTCCACATGAGTAACATTTTAACAGAAACTCTAAATGCACCAAAAACCTTCATATATTAAAGGCAAAATAGTTAAATTACAGGTTGATACTACAACAAAAAGAAATAGTAGCTCAAAATAAGTGACACCTATATTGATTGATAATGGAACTAAAGTTATAACATAAAAAACATTGAATCACAAAACATACCTTTATGATAGAATCACTCAATAAAAGCTCTTCTGCAACAAGCTCAAACTCAGAAATTGGATATTCCGACAACCCAAAGATTAAGCTTCCTCCACTGTATACACTAATTTGGCCTCTCACCTTCATAATTAGAGAATTCAAACAAATATCAACCATTTGGCTCCAATGGTTAAACATAGCAATGATTAATAAAGAAAATTATAAAATATATCAATGAAATTGTTTTCAAAGACAAAACAAAATGTAATATTACAAGAAAAAAAACTTCAGGTGATATCTTTCTTAATCCTTTGTGCGAGAAAACTATTGCTACAAAATGCTTCAGCAGATCAGAACTGTTATGAGCTTAAATTTCTCAATCATGTAAAGAATTTTATACAGCACGAGAAATATTAAAAAAAGAATGAAATGGTGACTCCGTGATCATGATTGTTTGATGGTATAGTATGTAATAAGTATAATTTGCTACCTGAACTCTAGACCACACAAGCGGAACCAAAACTTTTGCATTATTTTCCACATAAACATTTGACCATAAAGGGCTGGTTGAGAAGTCAAGCAAAGGAGTCTCAGTTTCTGTTGTGACATTGTCATTGCTAACTTTCAAACTTAGTAAATGTGCATTGAAATATGTGCCAGCTGCTCCAGAATTCCCAGGACAGCCAATACTCAAACCTCCTGTCACAATAATTGCATGTATTGTGTATAAGCTCCTTGTTATCCAGATGAAGAAAAACAGCACCCTTGCAGGTTACTTGATTTGAAAAATTTGAAGATACAACGATGACAACCAAAAAAACTTTATTAAAAGAACATAAATTATCAAATTCAAATGCATATTCTCAGCACCACCAAAAAATTTAGACTGTGTCCCTGTAATCAGGAATAATGATGGATGGATTCCAGAATCTAAATCAGGAGAACAAGCTTCCAAAAAAAAAATCAAAATTCCATGGTAAATCTGATAAGTTAGGAGGTTTCCTAGTTGAATAGGTCATGGACACCATCTTTTAAAGTAATAACAAAAACAGGAAGGTCTGCTTATGTTCACATTGCAAACTGAAACTGAAAACCTTTATTTGTCTGAAAAAAGATTATATTTTTTGGTGTTTTGATTCACATAGTTTAACCTTAACAACCTTACAGTAGAATAAAAAGATTAAGCAAGACTCATCATTGGTATAATTACCATGTACAGGTGTGAAATAGAACTAACCATGAACAGTAATATTTAAATCTTCTTGTATGATGTAACAATCAAGTGATATTCGTCCTCCACCCCCTCCACCCCATCCTGTCCCACCAGCAGCACTGATGGTACCATACCCCTTCCTACACTCCATGAAAAATAAAGTTGAAAAGAAAAGTTACAAGCACAATTCACTATATATCACGTATTAGTTCCCTACAAAACCTTCAATGTAGACATGGCACTTCTAAAAACTGGAAACAACTCAAACCTTCAACAAGGACAAGACATTTCGTAAAACATCCACATTCTTCAAAAGAAAAAGAATACTACATCTGCAATTGTAATTGACCATACCAAATGCCAAGGCAGATCCATCTAAATAGAATATTAGGCAGTATACCATCATTAACAAAAGCTACAATTCTCTGCTATCAATATCATTAAAAAGAATTACCAACATTTGCTATTTTCTCATCATCTGAACTTCGAAAATCATTTATATACAATAAAACTATTAGCTATGATGGCATAACTGTTCATAGAAGTGACTTAAATGCCAAAAATAAACTGCATTTCTGTCTTCAAATAACAGTTATGGCTCCCTAAATAGTCATTTAGAAGTCGTCAAACGGAAAAACAGGTATAAGTTCGTAGACTAACAAGCAGTTCATACTCACAGCTTCACAGCATGAACCAATATACTTCCACCAGAGCCACCTCCCCCATCAGACCCTCCATCTCCTCCTTCTGCAAAAATAGATCCATTTATGTATAAAGAGTCCTTCACTAGAAGCTTAACACGCCCTCCACCATTCCCTCCATATTGCTCTTTAGATTTCCCACCACCCTTGCTCCCATAACTCCATGGTTCAGACAACGTAGACCAAGCATAAACATCACCACCCCAGTTTGTCTTATTATTTTTTAAACAAGATGCACCACGCCCACCATGCCCTCCACCAGCTCCATCGTAGCCAACAGGAGTGCCACTAGTTTGGGAAGGTGGTGACCCTCCTAAAGATGATGAGTCTATATAAGAATTGTATTCCATAGTCAGATTGGCAGAAGATAAAACCACAGAACCAGCAACAATAGATGCATTTTGACCAAGTTTAATGTTGCCGGACACATTGACTGATATCATGCACCCTTCCACAGGGCATATAAGTGACACATCAGAAAGTAACTCCAGGTTTCCAACACCATAAATGTTAATATCAGATTTTAAATAATGAGTTGAGCTTAGCAAGCACGTGGTATTAAAAGATCCTACACCTTCCAAGTCCTCGCAAGTGACTAAGACATTCAATGGGACTGACAAAGTTGATTTTTCAACAAATGCAGAATCATGGAGTTGAGAATCATCTCGCACAAGTGACCCAGAATAACCCAACCAGCTCTCTAGGCCGGTACTCCTATTCAAGTGATATCCTGAACTGAGAGAAATACAATATATGTGAAGATATCCCAAAAGAAGGCAGCACCAGAGGTTCCAATGCATTACCACAAAGTGCATCACCACCTATGCCAAGTATTCATCAGTAGAAATCAGAATAAGTGTCAAGTTTCAACCAGCTCAGTGGAAAGTACCAAGGAATTTATTTCTGAAAGCTACCTCCATATGGATTGGTCCTCAAGGAAGTCACTTTTATACATTTATTCTGCAACTAAATACAAAAGAGATATCAAAATAAGAAAAAACAAGAATGTTAGAGTACTTTAGTTTTTATGTTTTCACTCATTAAGGACTGCGTGAAGAAGCCATGTATCATGAAACAGCTAAATTGGGATGTGAAGCTAGTAAAAGTTCAAGTTAAATTCTTAAAGTTCACAAAGGAAATTATATAATACTTCACAAAATTCACTAAGAACTTCTCCGATTAATAAATTTGCAAGCAAACCATGAAATAAATAACCCATGAAAAATGAGAAAGGATATTACTCTACTCAAGCCTTTGTAACTTGCAAGAGTGTGACTGGGTCAATCTAATGTGTTGAGTAAAGAAAATCCCTCTTCTGCAATTTTTCCATAAATCTGACTATCATAATAAATCTAAAATTTAAAAACAAGAAAGCGGTGTGGACATTGATTCGGACACTCGTCAATATGATAGTTACCCTAAGATGCATAAACTGCGAGAAGTGTAATATAGTAGTATATATAAACCAGTAAACAACGAATCATAATGTTGAGTGATTAAATCCAACGTAACCATTGTAGCCATTATAAATTCTTGAAAACCTACTCTAAAAGGCATCACATTGCTGCAAGGTTTTGATCGCAAAAATGGCATTTATCAACTAAAATCTACAACACAGTAACCACACATATAAACCTAATTATAATTTATGCTGTCAATCTATCGTGTATCTTTAAACCTATCACCAACCTTATTTCTTCCACAAAAACTAGCATAATATTATCTTCATCACAACATAGATATGTGCAGTTAATTACTTCAGATAGCACTATTCCTTCAAAAAAAAAAAATGTTTCCATGTGTGACCAACACCGTCAGTCATCAGCGTTAATTAAGATTAACACACTATACATTTATTTATAAAACACTACAGTTTATTAACATCATATTATTTCTAGAGGAATATAAAAGTGAACATCATCAGCAACATACTCGAAAGCCTTATGTTACACTACACAAGCATGCATGTTCTGACAACCTAGCGTGTCATTTTCCAAGCCATAAATACCTAAACGAAATAATATTTTCTTAACTTGCACACTTCCTTCACTCCGAATCCCCACAATTCCAACGAACTACGCACAACTCATTCATAGTCACCTAAACCGCTTTGAATCAGTGTTAAAAACCGAGCGCAGTGAAATTCAACTCCAGTAGCGAAACTCGATGACGAATCCGTTAACGGAAACACAATCTCTAACAACACAACTCATGCAATGCTATCGGAATTAACTAAAACGGAAAAAGGCATAATAAAACCTATTGTGAAACCTATTAATTGATCAGTAATGAAGAGCGATGCAGAAATTGAATGAACAAAATGCAGAGGCGGAAGAATCGGAAATGGAAAAAGGAAAACCGCGGAAGAGGCGGAAAAGTGAGAGTGATGTAGTGAAAATTGGAGTGAACTAACCGTGACGGTTGAAGAGAGTCAGGAAGAAAAAGAGTAGGAGTGTGAATCGGTAACAGTTGGTGGTCTAAGTCAGAAGAAGATGGTGGTGTTCATGGCTTCTTTTGCTTTTACTTTGTTGCTTTTGTTTGGTTGGTAATAATGAATAATAAAAAATGAGAGGCAAAATTTACAGTGGGAGAGAAAAAAGTGTCTGTACGAGTCCAAGCTACGTTTATGTAAGAGCTGGATTCTGACCTCTGATAAACACTCACGCCAGTTTTTCTGAATGATTGCACCTAAGTCTTCCTCTGCCCTCTCTTCTCCCCTTAATTTCCATAATACCCCCATTCATGTTAAAATTTATTTCTACATAAATTCTTTAATTTAATAGTTAATTTTCCTAAATGCTTCAGTAGATTAATATTAATTGTTGAAGATCTCTTAATATGTGCTTGACTTCTATGGAAAATCATGCCTTGTCAATTAGTTAAAAGTTATTGCTAATATAATTTTAGAACTGATTATTAGTATGTAATTATAGATATGATTGTGTAAATATCTTTCACACTAAAATGCATACACTTCTTACTTGAATATATATTTATACTTTTATTATGTTTAAATTTGTTTGGAATTTTTTTCTACAAAATTCACAGGAGTTGGTTCTTGGGTTGTATTTAAAATTATTTTAATCAAATTTACTTTAAATAAAAATAAATAAATTCTCTGCTAATTTAATTTAAAAAACCATGTATTAGATTCCCTTTGGCACCAGACGAAATATTAACAGTAGATTGAATACGTGTTTCAATTTGATTGGTAAAACTCATTTCCAGTGTACCTATTTTAACATGTTACTGAACTTTTTTCTATATGGCCAAAAAAGTTCCGCCAATAGAAGCCAATAGTCTCTTTGGTGAAATAAATTTTGATCCCGAAGCTTCCTATAAAAGAAATAGGCAATCAAATTCTTTAACAGATTTTGGTTATACTAGTAAATAATTCGTTGTTCTGCATGTCAGGATCTGTTGCCACGAGTTTTTTCATAAGTATCATTTAAACATAATGAAATAAATGTTGAATTAATTTATACATAAATAAAAAAAAATTAATATTTGTAAAGTAATTTATATCTAAGTTAATTTTAATTTATAAAATAATATATTTCATTTTTTCTAAAATTTTTTATTAAGAAAATCGTCCAAATCTTAAGATAATGAAAAGCGAAAAAATAGTTATCATAGCATCGATATATTTACAGGAAAACAAATATCTTTTACCTTTTTTTACACTTCAACTGCTTTCTTTTTTTTTTTCTTGTCGTATAATATATATATATGCGCGCGTGTGTGTGAGTAAAAGCTTTTAATAATTTTAACTAGATTTGTTTTCCTCAACACCGTTTGGTGAATACGAAAAATGGTTAATTATTAAAAAACCATTAATTTTTTCTTGAAATTGTTTAATATGCAGATTATAAAATAAACTTTTATTCCTATATTCTAACTTATTTAAAAAGTTAAATATTTTAATAGTTTATACTTTTAAATTTGTTAAAATAGTCCTACAAATTTAACGTGTTGAAATGCTTCATGTAAAAGTATAAATGTACTGTTAAGCCATTTTTTTCCCTGTAAATTAATTGTACCCTCTTATAATTTCGTATAATGTAAATTAAAACACAAAAACTTGAGAGAAACTTGTTATTGGACGTGCATGTGGGACAGCAATGCATGAGTGCTGAAACGATGGTGATTAGTAAATTAATAAATACTAATAATAAATATTATTATTATTTGTTTATTTTGTTGAAACACCAACATATAACAATAATGCACGTGGATGACAGGTGGTGTGGTTCTCACGCGTTGCGTGTTTTGCTAACTGAAGAGGACTAATATTATTTTTTAATTAACCATTCATATTCATTTGGGTCTTTCCTTTTGACATGATGTTTAAGAAAATCCCAACCACTTTTTATTTTTTATTTTTTCAATCGATTAAAAGTTATATTATTTTATTCTTCTGCTTTAGTTATGATATGACTGTTTCATCATTTGCCTTTTTCCCGCTGAGTGGATTCTACATTGGCGCTTATATTTTATCAAAGCCGTATACCGACTTGTTAAAGAAAACGTTTTATTTCTTTAATTTCTTTACTTATTCAAAGTGTTCTATCAAATAAATGAAGAATGGAGGCTTTAGTTGTAATTTATCTTTATGAGTAAGAAATATTGTTTGCTTTAAATGTATATTAACTAATTTTAAAACTTTATGAAACTATCTGTATGTGTACAATTTAACAATTAACTGAATAAATATGTAATTTTGTTCAAAATAGTTATTAGTAATAACGGTTTTATTAAAAATGATTTCAAATAACTTGTCTTTCTCCATCTTTATATAGATATTCAATTATTGGTTTCATGTACATAATAAAATATTTTTATTAAAGAAATAGAAAATAAAAAAAACTACTTCTTCTGTACACCTTCAAGTATGTTTTCTTAAAGGAAAAAAAAATAAAAGTTGATTGTTTAAAAAAAGTAATAAAATAATATGCTTCGAAAATAAAAGTTGATTTAATTTCATACGTTAAAAAAAATAATGAAGTATATATACTTGAATAAATCGTGCTAACATTTTTTATCATCTATTCCAGTTTCTTCTTCTTTTGTCATCGCATTTTTATTTTATCTTCTTTCAACCAAATATTTTTAATTCTCATCTAATTTTTGACATACTTTTTGTTCACTCTCTTCATTTTCATCTACTAGTGTTCACACTTGGCGACTAATGCAACAAAATTCACTTTCTTTATTTTTTTTCGTTTTTAACTTGATTATTACCTTTTTTCGGATATATTGTAGTTTTTCCTTCTTATTTTCAAGGGACATTCTCTTCTCACGTGATTGTTCAAATGCATGCAACTTCTTCACTCTCTCCGCAACATTTTGTTCATTTTCTTCACATCCAAAAGTTACATTCTCTTGTAATCATAACACGTATTAACGTTGAATGCTTGTTTTACATAAGATGTAGCTACTTCTTTTTTCAATGGATTGTTGATGAAATTTGGTTTCAGGATATACATACTATCAATGGAAATTTGTTAAGTCAAACTCTAATGGAAAGGTTTGGTTGAACTACATTTAATGATAATACAGAGAACTAAAGTTAATAACAAAATGAAATTAAATGAACTCATGTCATAGCCAAATTTGATAAGTCATACTTTGAATGTTTAAACTCAAACATAAAAATTAGGGATGGAATCAGATTCAACAAGGGTATTCCTCCCACTTTCACAGATATTAAAAACAGTACAATTCATTTAAAGTTTTTAAGTGACTTTGTTTACATTTGTATCTATAAAAGAAGAGAACATTGTGGCAGAAACTTTTTAACTAGGTATTTAGTTTACTGAATTATGTTAATTAATTAGAGTTTGAGAAGCTTTTCTCGGAAGTTAAGAATGTAAAATAAGTAATATAGAAAGGGGGTTAAGTTATATTTTCAATGGATTTTTTATTTTTGGAAAACACATGTATAATGTTTGTTTTTTCTTAGAAAATTATTATACTTAAAAAAATTTGACTAATGAGCATATAATGAAAAGTATTATACTAAAATTTTGAAAATAATGATATCTAATAGAAAACTAAAATCACAAGTCAATGGCAGCTATTAGAATATATATATATATATATATATATATATATATATATTATATATAGTTCTCGACTAATTTATCAAGATTTACTATCAATTATAATATTATTATTATTTTATTGATATCCTTGGCTATAACACAAATATTATATATATTATTTTTTCTAAATCATATCATAAGTTTTTTCTTAGTAGACAAATCACTTCTAACTTATAACATTATTTAAGATATTTACAATATTTGGAAAACAAAATGCCCACTCTAGACTTAGATGTTATGTGTTAAAAGATACAAAGAAAAAATTCATCAACTTAGATTAAAATTTGAATATATAATGTTTTTTTATAGAAGTAGGAAAAAAGAAGAAAAACCTTCTTGCATGTATCAGTATTTCAAGGGTTTTTTTATTATTATAAAATGAAAGATTGAAATAATGCTTATATATACACGTGCATGAAACGTTTCTTAATAAAAAAATAATAGTAATTGATATTTGTGTTAAAAACATTAACACCTAGGATCTAATAAAAATAAACTTTTATATCGAATATTTCTTAACAACTTAATGTTTATTGCTAACATTGTCTCCTGCATGGTTGATACCATCTCTTTTGTAGTTTGTTATAGAAATATACCTTTTAGTTAAATATTTTTTGTAATTATCAACCCATTAAACAAATGGTTCGCATCCATATGAAAAGTCATAAACTGATAAATAGTTGGTGTTACATTTTTTATTACATCTCATATCAAATATTAATAAACACATTGAAGAGGGATTTATATAAAGATCAATAAAAGTCACATTGAATTTGAATATGTGTATAATCAATTATGATCATGCACCTCCTTTTACATAACTTATCTATAAATTATTGCCTTTAATCACAACAATTATTAGATCAAATCTTCTAAAATTACAATTTCAACTTAGAAGACATTCTTGTCCAATTTAGAGAGTTAAATCACTCATTACACCATATAAAGATTCTAACATCAAATTTGCCAAAAACTTAATTGTGGAGTGCCTATGAAAGAATTTGGATTCTCTTTTATATTTTTGATATTGTTCTTTTTAATATGCCTTCAAATTTTGGTATTTTAGACATATTAAAAACTTTTTAAATAAATGAAAATTAGTGTATTTAGAATGCACAGTGAATAGACAGTACCAAAAACCCAACAAAAAAAATATGCACTCTTTATGAAACCAATTCAATTCCTTATTAACTTAAATTTTTGTCACTTGTTAATTTATTATTATTTTTTTGCCTTGTAATTTTTTTATGTAAACACTATAAATTAAATAAACATTTTCAACATAAATTAAATTAAATTAAATTTCAGTGTTATTGGGATGAAAATTAATTTTCAAACAACAAGAACATTTATAAATGTCATTTCAAAGACAAAATTTGTTTGTGTTTCAGCATTATACTCATGATCAAACTTTATAATTGTAGGATAAAATTGTAATTTTATATACTCTCCATACTTTTCTGGTCATTTTTCAAATCCATCCTCTCCACATTTGCCATCCCTTTAAATCACCCCCAAATTGATAAGTTTATTAAACACCCTTTCTGTAAAAAAACAAAACAATTTAACTTCTATCATGCATTATATCTCACTAAAAAATTAAAATTAAATTTTTTTTATATCATATAAAAAAATAAAAATAAAGTCATGTTTTATGAGTAAATAAAGAAAGATATAATAATAAGAAGAAATATATTAAGTTGTCGAAACAATATAATATTAAAAGCGGTGTCTAGAGCATAATCAATTATCTTCAAAGAATGATTGATTATGGTTTAACACATAATTAATTACAAATATATTTTTCTAATATTTATTACTCTATAAATCACATTATTTGTTACATTGAAATACAGATAATTATAATATTATAACATTATATATTGGGGTAAAACAACATAAATATGTTATTATTAGTCGAAAAATAGTGAAATTAAAATATTAAAAAAATTATTATAAAAATATTATCATTTTTAGTATTTACTTTAAATTTTTTTTCTTACTCTCACCTAATTGAAAGAAAATATTAATTAATCTTATAACAAAGGATAAGCTAGATAAAATTATTTGACATTTTAAAACTTTAATGTAGATGTGTATAACTTAATTCTAAGAGTAGATTATGTTTTCTTTTTACTTATATGATAAATTATTTATTGATTTTACTAAAATGAACAAATTTTGGTTTTTTTAAGTAGTTAGATAAATCGTGTTTAAAAGTACTATATATTTCTAAGCACGATTTTCATTGACATGTATGCATTATGTTTTTTTTTTCAATCGTGTTTTTAAATATTCATACTAAAGTTGAGCTTGAGCATATAGAAAGATTCAATAATCGATAATAAAATATACACAACTAATATTGACTAAAATAAGCTCTTAATAATTCTAAATTTTTCACAAAATCAAAAGTTTCTGTTCACTTATATATTATATTACGATTTAATATATCTTTCTTTAATATAGAATCCCAAACCCTAAATCTCCAACCAGAAGGCATGGTCCTAATGAAAATTTGTAGTTTGATTTTCTATTCCTTGCATGTAGTGAACGAAGAGCATGCATAATGGTGCATGCCAGCATGATGATCAATATAGTAGGGGCTACAGTATCCTTGTCTGTGGTCAGATAGAAAAAAAAATGTTTAAGATATTTGGAATATTGTCTTAACCACATGGATAACATGTGGAGAAATAATTGCAATAAATGGACAATCACACGCACATAAAAGAGAGATGTAAGATTCAATCTAATGGCTAAACTACTACGATAGGTTGCATCGTCACTCTTTTTTTACCATATTTAGAAACAAATTAATATATAAACACCTAAAAGTAATTGGGAAACGTGATTGAACACGATGTTGGAGAAAAAAAATTGTGGAAAACACGATTTTGAAAAAACCAATTTAAGAAAATAAAAAATAACAAATAATATTATGTTTACTTCGGTATAAGTAATGTTCACATGGATGGAAAGATGCAAAATAGTTTGTTTCTGATGATTTAAACAGAACTGCAACAACGAAAATACAATTATACATACTAGTCACCCTTTCTTTGTGAGCATAAAATATAAGAAACCTAGTTGGAAGATGATATTTCACAATTTTAGACTTAATAACAACGTAATAATCACTATAAAAACTCACATTTCTAAACACGATTTTTTGAAATAAAAAGAAAACTCAAATTATGATATTAGTATAGTATATTTGTTATAAAAAAATATGATATCTTCATTTCGACGTTATGCTTCCAAACACAATTTACTCGAATTTATACAAATCTTAAAATTTATGCATTTGCATAAAAAAAAATGTACTATGAAAGTACTTTATGATGGGTTAAAATTGACAATTATGACATAAGAAAATGTTTTTTAGGAAGATTAGTTTCTGAATCTGAAAGCCTATCTTAAATTGCACAAGCCTTTCTATAACAGGGGCAGGGGTGCAAAAAAAAACCCAAAAATCCCTGTAATTAATTTAAATCACTGAACATAGTCAACATACGTCCCATTAATGTCAACCACAAATTTAGCATTACAAAAACTAGCAAGGGATTTAAATACCTCTAACAGAAGGGACGAGAAGAAACAACAAAATAGAATGGAAGATGGGTGTAAAAGAAGTGATAGTGATTGAGAAAAAAGAAGAGTGTGTGAGAGAGGGACGGGTCGAGAGCTCACGGGTTCATGGCCACCGAAGTTGGACCCTGGACTGGAGAGTGCTTCAACGTGTCGGCAGATGAGGGTCCTGGACTAATTCTCCGTTTCTCATCCAAAACGCTCCAACTCCTTTGCCCTTTTCTCTTGTACCACTCAACCAAGTAGGTCACGTACCACCAACTTTTTATAATCAGGCAAAACAAGGACTGATCTTTCAACTGAAAATAGCTTATATGTTCCAGTAAAAAAAATATTTTAATAATACAATGGTAAAATTACTCTGTACTGATTCTACGTGTGTTCATTATCTTCATTCCTATTTCGGTACCAATGTGACTGAACTTCGTTGTAGACAAGAATCTTTGAAAATTCTAGTTAACATAACATTAAGTTCAGCTTATGTCATTATCACTTACAAGTATAAAACCGAAACAAACGCCAACACATTGACACTTTCAATGAATTAACTATTAAAATTAAATTATCATGCCATCCTTTGAAAGCAATTGACATCTTCAGATTTGTAAATTCCAACTCGAGTAAGATTGAAATATGTATTTTGCTTAATTACTACTCAAAGCACTCAGATGTTGCAAATATAAGATACTACTTTACATGGAAAACAACTATCACACTTTTATACGCCACAGAAAATTCCGGGTGGCAGCAGTTGCATAATATAACTTTGAACATGTCACGTGTTTATAAAATCGAGTTTAAATTACATGTCCGGAAGAGCTGAAAGGGTTCACCGCATCCCTGCCTTCTGTACAATAACTTCCTTGGCGATAATTGCTGCCGTATGGATTACTATATTCAGTATTTCACCGACATGGAAAACCGCCCCTTCCGATTCAAGATCGAAACCCTTTCGACAAAACCGTTCCCATGTAATGCTTTCTCGAACATTTTCAGCTTAATCCCAAACAATACAAAACTTCAGTAAGGTAAAGGGGGTTATCTTATCATTTTTCAGCCCGGGATGCGCCTGCTTGTATCTTCGTAATGCCCCAAAATTCCATCAACTCAAATCATATATACCAATCCCTCGGTATAGCTATCCCAAGGCAATCCTTCGGATGTCTCTTGCAAACGTAATTCAGCACAAAAGACAGGCACAAACCCAGTTGTTGATTGCAAAGATTATAACCCATTAAAAGCCACAATAAGTTCCTCAACCGTTATAGTGGATTTTCTGATTTTGGGAGTTCTGAGCCTGAGACTGCTGTTGTGAAGCTTGCATGTTAAGCGGCTGTGTGTTGTAGTGAGCAAAAGGTTGGGAGTAGAGAGAATTCATCTGTACAAAGAACCCACAGAATTTACCAGGGGAAAAACTATGGAGTGGAATAAATTAAACGGGAATGACAAACAGTAAAACAATCACAGCCTTTCAAATTATGTAATTACATCGCTTGTATTAGAAAGGTTGGAACTACAAAAAACCTGGGACTGAAGAGGGTTGGCATTAGCCACACCGAAATGGCTTTGAGTTGAATCATCTTGCAACGGATCATTGAATCCCACCTGAGTAAAAAGACCTTGTGATCCATGGCCCATGTAGTCCTATGAATTAAAAGATAGGAAAATCAGAAAAGGAAGGAGAAGGCAACACAGAGAGAGGAGGGGGATGCTCATTTCTAGAATCTTCAACAACCTGAGACATAAAGTCGTTTCCAGAACCAAAACGAGAATAACCAGCCTGAGAATTCTGGTTAAGAAAATTGCCAGGGAATCCACCTTGTGCTCCTTGTGTAGCAAAATCAACAGCATATCCACTTTGAGAAGCCTTAAGGTGGTCAAAGTGTCAGTAGAAAAACAACAAATGAACATGAACATCTAACTGATAGGATTTAATCAATGAGAAGAACAAAGCCCTGCACCCTGTTTGCGTTCTGATAAAGCAAATTGAATTCTAAAGAACAAATATAGTGCGTAAAATATTAACAGTAGTTCACAAACCTGAGTAGAGAAATCAGTGACATTGTAAGGAACATGAGATCCCTGGCTTTTGAAGTCATCGCCCAAAAAGTCCTGATGGTAATTTTAAACCAAAATACACAAAAATGACCCAATATTACATAGAAACAATATCAAGCTTCTACCAAGTCACAATAAATACCTGGGACATTCCAGGCATAGAAAATTGGTCACGAAATGATTGGCCAGCTCCTTGAACTGGCATCTAATACCCAATAAAAAAAATAGTCATAACCCAGACAAAAAGCTTTAGACACGAAGATCGAACATATTAAGCTAGCATGATGAATGTACGTACATTGTTTGCAAACCCAGGTTGAGATAAAGGACCACCAACAGATGGCTGGCTGTTAGGATTCTCTAGAGCAGGGAAGTTAAAGGTAGATCCAATATTCCCAATAGGCTGTTGGGTGCCTTGTTGGTGTGGAAGATGATTGCCAATTGGAGCACCAGAATTACCTCTACCAGCCCCAAAGCCTCGACTCCCTGGAGATGGAACGTGAGGAACTGCCCCAACAGGTCCATGAACGGCCCCACGTGATGGAATGGCATATGGTTGAGATTGGGGACCACCATGAAAGGGAGGCAAGGGAACCCTTGGCACAGGATATCCAGCAGGATGCACTCCAGGCTTATGAGTTCCATTTGGTGGACCAGGAGGTATATAAGATCCTACAGTTGAAAGAAAGTCTGTTCTCAGACACACAATCTAAATTAAAATATCAAAACCTCCATCAGGCTTGTCTTGAAAATGCTAAAATAAAAAAATTTATAAATCACAGGTACTTGATCGGGACATAAAGATTATTATAAGACCACAAGGTTGACCTAAAAGTGCATTTGGAAAAAACGACGCTATCTAACAATCATACACCAGGATAATGTTCATACCTCTTCCTCGACTGCTCCTCCGATCTGAACTTGTTCCAGCTCCAGATCCAACAGAACCAAAATTATCATTAGCCGCAATTCCAGGTCCACCTCCATAAAAAAGCCTTCGTTCATTATAAATCTGAATCAAAATAAACCATGAAAAGGATATTAGCCATCTCAATAAACAAATACCTCACCAGAAAAACACCTCGCCTGAATGCATTAACAGACCCTTACCACATGCACAAAGCAAATAAGTCAACAACATACCATCCTTGAGCACCTACCTTCTTGGGTTTCTGAAATTGGACCATACTTTGCTTCAAATTATTTAAAGGCCCTTCAACTAAGCACTCATGTTCCTGTACGGAAAAGAAGGAAGAAAAATGCAACTTAGAAAACCAAAAAAACTACAGAAAAAGGAGATCTATGTGAAATCACTTATTATGAGAAAACTCTCAGAATTCTACAATTACAACAAACATTTCAAATTTAGTTCTAACTTCAGCTATGTCCCACAAAGCTTTAAAGAAATTGATAAAATCTCAAAACAAAAGAACTACCTTGTAGTGAGTTAATAAGCTATTCCACAGAGGCTGCTTGCTCAAAACTTTAGGGTTTCCCAAAATAACAATACCATATCTTGCTCGAGTCAAAGCAACATTGAGCCTCCTAGGATCATTCAGGAATCCAATGCCCTACAGAAAGAGTATAGAAGTCAGATCAATTATTCTAAATAATGGCACAAAATGAAGATATGTGAAGCATGAAATCTTTGAAGGCAACAAACAAAGGATAAGTTCACCTACCTGATGTTCATTACTTCTAACACAAGAAAGAATGATGTAGTCTTTCTCCCTTCCTTGAAAAGAATCAACACTGGCAACCTGAAAAGACCAAAACTCATGTAGCAACTACAACAAGAACAGAGACTGAACATAGAAATAAAGATATCTGTCTCAAACCTCAATCTCCTTGTAAAGCTGCTGCCTGAGAGCACCATTTCTTGACATATAGTTCACAATATAAGCTCTTTGTCCTTCATAAGGTGTTATCACGCCAATCTGTTAAACAATTTTAAACGAATATTAATATTAATAAGAACTTTAACAGTGTTGGTGAAAACCCGTCTGCTTAATTTCCAGTACAAAAGATACCTGACTTGGAACCACACCACTTTTTAAGAAAGTAGTTACAATCTTTTCAACATTTGCAGCCTCAGTCCTATTTAAATAAGATGTTCCGCTAGCACTTATCTCTTCTTGTCCCATCTACAAAACAGGTAGGTATACTTCGGTATGAACAAGGGACAAAATGACAAGCACAAAACAAAAGAACCACAAAAATTGATAAGGTGGTGTGGATTATGATAGGAACATTTCGGCAATAACAAAAGAAAATAACACAAACACACTATACATGTCTTAAAAATACCTGGACATAGAAAAACATAGGACGGTTTGGAACTGGCCATGGAAAATCAATTCCTGATGATTGCCTTTCATTAACAGTGACTCCATTTTGCAGGGTGCCTTCATAGAAGCTGTTTGAGGGAAATTCTGAAAGACATGGATGCATACGGTACTGAACCTGATGTTTGAGATAATCAAACAAAAAACTCAGTATAGTAAAAATTTTTGAAAAATAAGCCAAACTAAACAAATTCAGCATGGAACGCTACAGGCTCTTATAAAACCAATGAACAATACCTAAAAGCTCATTTACCTGCAACCTAATTGGTTTAACACCAAGTAGAACAAGGCGTTCAAAAAGTGACTGGGCTAATCCAGCACGGGCTGCTTTCTTGCACATAATAACTGGACCAAGCTGACAATGATCTCCAACAAGAACAACCTAAACAAAAACAACTTGTTCAAAAGATCAACAACCAAAGGGCACAAATCTGCACGAGCGGATTTAACAAAATACCTGCTTTGCTCCTAGGACCAACGGTATGAGGCACTCAGGTTCAGTTGCTTGAGTAGACTCGTCAATAAGCACCTGCAGAAAAAAAATAGAAATAATAATAATGACTAAGAGTGTAAAAAGTGATTGAGAATGAAAGTTATACATAACAAGGATTTGCATGTCAACCTGACGGAACCTAAAATTTGCAAGCCGAGGATCTCCAGCACCAACACATGTACAGCAGATTACATCTGCACTCTGAGAAATCTCCCTCTCTGTTGCTCGCTTAAGAGCTTTGTATTTTTTCTCATCACTGCTGGAAAGTTCACCTGAAATATGATGAAACAAAACATGTCATTTTTACCCAGCACAACTTAAAACATGGCATTGTCAGTAACAAACAACAGAACATTCAAAGGCAGAAAAAGCACACTTTCTAATTAATCCCCAACAGATATAAAACTTGCGAATAGATTGATTAGAGATCTCAATCCTAGATATTCAAAATGCAAACATTAAGAGTACAGGCAAGAAGTGCTTCACACAAGCTAGATAAGGGATAAAACCAAATCCATATTTGTATAAAACAGGATGTACAAAAGTTAATGAAATTAGGCTATAACATAGTTTTAAAAAGGCACCAATACCTTGCTCATCCTTCAGCTGTTGCAACTTATGAAGTTCGCTCTTGTCAGATGTGTCAAGATGTCGAACCTACAATTAAAAGAGACACCATTAACATTCACATGCATCATGCAGTGATTCACAATTTCAAATGCATTATGCAGTAAGGAAGTATACTGCATGTGGTCATGATATGAAAAGAATAATAGTGGAAGGCACTAACCTGATAGTGGAGAGTTAAATGCTCAACAGGGGAACTGACAGCTTCCCTTGACTTTGCGCAAAGCCTCACAACCTTGAAGGGAAGGTTCGTATTAGACAAGACCTTCACTTTTTTATATATAATACAATTAACATTGACTATACCTTTAATCCAGTAGCACTTATCTTTTCAGCTAGCTGGTCAACAGCTACATTACTGGGTGCACAAACCAAAACCTGAAAAATAAGTTATGAGGCGATGGAAATAAATGAACAGAAACACAGCAGAAAAACAAATGACATCAAGGAAACATTTAAGAACATACCTGTCCCTGACCTTGCTTGGCCATGTGATATACAAGTGCTGCAGAAGTTACAGTCTTACCAGTTCCAGGTGGTCCTTGAATCAAACTAATAGGCCTTTGAAGAACACTCTTGACAGCAAAAACCTACAAACATTGATGATCAGTGAACATTTTTTCATGATTTTACAAGATACAAAATAACACGGTAAGCTGACAAGGCATTTCACCAGTTTTATTCAGGTTCTTTAATACTTCAGAATTAATAAGCTATGCAATAACAATATTATTCCCAAAAACAAAACTAACAAATTATTAAGCTATACATAAGAACATTACAAAAATAAATATAATGGTCAAAATACATTTTCGAAAACATTGTTAAAATTCAATACTGACACAATAGCAAATTAGTAAAGAAGTGCATTATATATTTTTTATTTTCCTTTTTTTAAACCATTGTTTGCTAATCAAGTTCGAACAGTCAAAGGTAAGCATTTATTACATTCCCTCACACAAATGTTCCCTCTCAACTCGTAAAGCATACCCTAAACCAGTAACTAATTTGCCAACAGCCATGGCCAGAGTATAGCAGGAAAAAAAAATACCAATATTAAACATAATAGAAAGAAACACATAAAACAATGGTAACATATCTGAAGAAAGAAACAACATACTTGAGATGCATTCAGCTCCGGAAGCCCAGGTGCACCAAAGCGACGAGGCAGAGCATTTCGCACCATCTGAACCTCAACTTCGTGACCCAGTAAGTGATGATAAATATACCTACATAATAATGAGAAATTGTAAGAAGAATCAACAAAATAATCATAATCAACTAGTTAACAAACAAAAATCCTGGTACAGTTTTCAGTCTATTAGAAATGGTAACAGGACCCAAAAGTGAGAACGACCTTTACAGGTCTACTATAAAGAAAAAGTAAAAATGTTACTAGTTGCAACTGGGTAGTTAGTAAATAGGCCTCTGTTGTGGTGGGGGTTTTTTCAGCTTATGTTTTTTACATTGGCGTAAGACTGAAAAGGAGAGTGTTCCTTTTGGGGGTGGGGGCGGTGTTTGTAATTTTGTTTACACTAGTGCTTGTGTTACTGAAAGGTTGTGAAGGAATGCAAACTCATTCTGTTACTCTGTTTTCGATAGCAGAGTAGGTGTTGTTTGTTAGGATTTCTGTTTCTTGGTTCCTAACACAGTCCCTTTACCCATCAATTCTTAAACACACTCCAAATAATAGTAACTAATAGAACTACATACAGCCAAGTGCATTGTCAGGTTCTATAAAAAGAATACAATCCTAAGCATGGAAATCTTCTAATTCAGTGAAAAAAATGGAAAAAATATAAAAGAAAATAGAAATACAATGCATCAAATCAAATCAAGGGCAAACTTACCCACTAACACTTGTCTCATCGACAGCAAAGGTTTTCATAGCTCCCTGCATCCTATCAAAGCTTGTACTTTTCCAGACAAAATCAACACTGAACCCATGGTTAACATCAACAGGAACCCCCTGAAAACAAGAATAGGAATAAGCACAAAGCAAAGTAAAAAAGAACGATACAAGCATCACAAAGTAATGCTAAATTCACCTGACTAGCACGAAGCTCCAGTGCAACCTCCTCTTGTGCAGTTAGCTTAATCTGAAAAAAAGAACATGAAGAATCTTATACATCATAAAATTGACTAATTTAAAGAAATAGCCAATACAATATATTACTAAACCAGTGAACAGTAGAACACATAACATATAGAAATCTACAGTGCTTCCTTTACTACTTGAAAAGAAGCAATGTGTATTTGGGCATTGGTCAAAAGATAATTGGATCTAATGAGTATAGTGGAGAGGCAAGTACGCACAAGATTAATTATTTGAAAATAATTTTCTTTATTATATTTATCAGCCCACTTTTTCAAGTATTTTTTACCTAACGTACATTTACAGTTTTATGATAGTATACGTACAAAATGCAAAGACAAAAACAACCAGGGTCGTTTTTCAAAAGCTACAGATAGAGGAGAAAAAAAATTCATCCATACCACATGACCCACTGACTGCCATGCAGGATGAGCAGCATCACCAGAATAACGCAATCGTAACTCATCACCAGGTACAAGTCGCAACTCATTATCCTCCTACAGTATATTATTTATCATCACAAAGAAAGTATAAGTGCTAAAGAAAACTTAGAGATGACATATACAATGTACAACAATAGCAATAAATTGGAGACTAAGCAAAAGATATACCTTTGGAAATACAAAATAGGCAACACGCTTCTTATTAAGACCAATATCCCATCGAATAGTGACATTGTCCTTACTTTGTGATTCTTTCATCATCTACAACAAAATATAGATACAGAAAAAAAAAAAAACATTACACAAGATGTCAGGAAAACATAAAGCAATCAGAAAATTTTCTGTTTATACATAAGTTCCAAAAGTACAAGCAGAAGAAAAAAGGCAAAGAAACTATATAAAATGTCTTACAGTGGAGTAAAGAACAAATATTACCTTATCATAATCAGCTTCAAGCTTAATAAGAGGTGCAAATACATTTTGATACTAAGACAAAGAGACAAAACAAGAAATGTAATAAATAAGACCCAAGTATATACCATAAAATCGTAAATGTGAAAGTAAAAAAAAAAAATAGCAAGACATCCTGAATGCACACCTGATATGCATCTTCATATTTCAAAGCCACGGACTGAGGTTCATCATCTATACCAGGCTTCTCAAGGTCCTCAAATGAAGCATCAGGATTTGTCTTCCACAATTCCTCCACCTTATTTATTTGCTGTGCACTTATTTGGCGAGCTCTCAACTGCTCCTGTTCAGATGGGATCTGCAGCAGAAAACAAGATGTATCAAAGACGGATCGACAAAACACATATAACATTATATTAGTTAACTAAAAAGTAACATAGTAACCTTGACAAGCCACTGCAAGAAACACCTATCGTCAATCAAGGGGCACCATTGACTAAGGTCCCAATTCATGTCCTTCAAGGCATTAACACTCAAGCAAGGTTCACGACATAGTAAGACAACTACACTTTCCGTCTTTGCAGAAATAAATCCAAGGAGAAAAACATTACGACATCCACAATTGTAGCATTCAAGAATTGTTTCTCCCAACGGACTATCTTTGTGTAGACAGACTTCCTTGTGTTTAGCCCGAACCTACATTTAAAAAATTTATCATAAGTAACAGTTGCTCACCAAAGACCAATATAAATTATCGTATTAGACACAGAAAACAAAAAAAAAAAGAATGATCTGTTAAATAAATACATTTGCCTGAAAAAACAAGGATAATGTTTGAATCGGAAATTCATAAGCATAAACAAAAAAGCAGGTCTATCGCTAATAAGTAAAACATGTAGTGCTTGAATCAAAAATTTAAGAAAATCAAGCTGCAACATGTAAGATAAACCAACATAGCAGAGAAAATTTAGAGGAGCCAAAGCACAGATAGGAGCTACAGAATTTGTATTTTATGTCTATATTTTTCTAGCTTCCAAAAGTGGGCCACCAACCACCACTCCCCTTTTTATTCGTAACCGTATTTTAACGGTTAAGACAATAAGGCAGAGAAAGGAGAACATAGAGTTTTCTTGCCCATAAAAAAAATTAAAGAAACATAAGTAGGTAAGTAGCAAACAAGTGAATGCATAAATTAATTTCCTGTTTCCCTTAACTGTCTTTTTCTGCAAAAACAGCATCTACACAAGTAACTACCATACAAATATATACACAACAAACTTGAAAAAAGATTTTCAAGATAATGAAAACCATAGCTATCAGAATCACAGTCACCCTTATACATAAAACATAGCGGCCTGACAATAAAAATTACAGGGAGAATAGAAAAATGGCACTCGATTATAGCTTAAAATAATAAACGAATAATGACTCAAACAACTCAGCCAATTCAGAAAAATACCTATTAGAGTGGCTATTTTCTGTTGAGTTGCACCAGATCCAGTCAGGATCTAGCCGGACCAAATGGAAAATGACTTGTTTTGGCTCCTAATTTTTTCAATTTTGCTAGGTAAGTAAGTACTAAGGGTCAACTAAGTGCTAGAATAGGAGATCTACAATTGAATGTCATAGAAGAGCTTTGTGAGTGAAAACCCTCAAAATGCTAAAATACCAGCTGCCCAACTACATTTCCTATGAATATGTGACCTGTGCTTTATTTATGACTAACTATTAATTTGGAATTCAGCAAAAAAAACTATGAATTAAAGCCAATTTACCATTTACAATATCTCATGACAATTCATGATTAAATTAAAAAATCCTTCAAAAGCTGGAAACTTGTTATGCATAAAAATAACAACAATGCTCAGAAAACTGTGTCTAATAGAATAAAAGAGGCACAAAAATGTATATAAAGTGATTATAATTATAATAATAATCAAAACAAATAAACTCCATATATGAAACTATGAAATCTATCATCCAAGTCGGTAACTTAACACAAATTGTGAGATAAGTAAAAAACCTGAAATTGCCTTCAAATCAGTGCTTATTGTAACTATTAAGTAAATTAATTAATCTAAATGGATTAAATTAAATAAATTGATCACTAAGTTTGATAACCCCCATCTAAAAAAAGTAAATAAATAATAAGTAGAGTTCAATCAAAATGTGACTGGTAATCTTCATTAACCTTAGATTTTCAAATAATTATTTAATACATGGACAGAGTAGATGACATACGTCAACTATTGCCAGAGAACAGCAAGCCATGCCCATCAATATATTGGGGGAATGGTTTCCAAGCTCATGTTGTAAAACCAATATGTTGGATTTCTTAAGCTTCAAGGGCGATACATGACCAACAGCCCACAAGCACAAATTCTTCTAGCTCAACAACTTCAACCTTTCCATTAGAATGGATTGACATAAAATAGTATAACCTATTGGTTTCCATGCTCATGTTGTAAAACCAATAGGTTGGAGTTATCAAGCTTCAAGGGCGATACATGACCAACAGCCCACAAGCACAAATTCTTCTAGTTCAACAACTTCAACCTTTCCATTAGAATGGATTGAAACATAAAATAATAACCTAAGGAATCACGCACCAGCTCCACAAACATGCTCGTTGAAAACTCGCCAGTTCTAATATGCTCACTAAATATCAATAATTTCTTCTGAACAGTCTAATTTCGAGTAGTACATGAATATCTAATTTCGAACAATAAAAAAAAAATCACACGGATATGACCTCTAAATATTAAAATACGTTACTACCACAAGCCACACGATCACGAACCTCACTAATCGATATGTAAACACCGAAATCCACCACAAATGAAAACGCCAAAGAGCAAATAAATAAATTCAATATCACATACGAAAAACAAGAAAAGGAAAATGCAGTTAGGAGAAACTAACCAGGTGATTGACAATATGTGATCCAGAAGTGTTCCCCCGCGAATTACAGAACCACTTGCGACACGAAGGTACATTGCACCTCACAACGCATGCGGGATTGGAAACTCCGCAATAGCGGCAAGCGTGCTCAGTGAAATCTCCTTTACCGTACTCATAGTTATCATCATCCCCAGTGTCCTCGAAATTTAACCCGCTCATTCCCGCCGCAAGCGCATCGACCATCTGGCTGCTGTGCCCACCGCCGTTCCCCGACCGGCCACCCTTGGTGGCGCTGCCAGGAGCCGCGGAGACAGGAGAGGCATCGGACTGGTGATCAGAGCCGGGTCCCCCAACGGCGCTGCGCTCCGACGGGTCCGCAAGCGAATCGGACGGAGTTGGCCAAGCTACCGGCGACCTAATCGGGTCGCGGAATTCAGGGTAGTCGAAATCCTCGCCCTGCGTGTTAAATTCGAGGAAGGTGTAGGCGTCGTTGCCGGTGTCGGGCTGCGAAGCGGTGTCGAACAGATTGCTCTGTTGCGAGTCCATTATTAGGGTTTTCGGAATCAAGAAGAGGAGCGTCCGATCCTCGGAGTATCGGAGCTAGGGTTTTAAGAGACCGCGTTTTGAAGGTCGTGGTGGAAAGGGATTGTGAATTTTCGTGATTAGGGTTAGGGTTGGGTGTGGGAAATGGAAGAAAAGAGAGAGAGAGAGAGAGAGAGAGAGAGAGAGAGAGAGAGAAGAGAAGGACGAGTACTCTCAAAGAAGGATGAAAGTGTGAGACGCATACACAAGGGCGATTGAGCGTATGCGCGCGAGTGCGTAGAGACGTATTCAAAGAACATACGGATACACTGCTACCTGAACTTCCACCATTATTACACTACTTTATTTATTTATATTGAGAGTGGGACCAGATCTCCTGGAACAAACCCTTGATAAAATAAAGGGTTAAATTCTTTTCTGTCTATAATTTCACAAATGTTGAATTTTAACTTTTATAAAATTTTTATTGAATAATTGGGTCTTTTAATTTTTAAATTAATAATTTTGATCAAATTTTGTCCAATTACTATCAGAAAATATTACATGTTCATAAGTGATGATGATATCAATTATGTATTCACATAAGATAATGATAAAGTTTGCCAACAAACTTTAATAAATGTTATTTTAAAAATATGTTAAAAATCAATGATATATTATTGGTGAATAAAAAATTAAATAATTAAATGTGTAACTAAAATTTATATATAAAAGAAAGTTACACCTCCAAAAATTATAAGAAAAAAACAAATAATAAATTTAAAAACTTGAAATTATTATAATAAAATAATTTATATTGCTTTATCAATCTTTTTTTCACTCAAACCTTAAGACTTTATTACGTAGTATTATCTTAAGGACGTGTTGAAGTTATATATTTAATTTTCTAACATATTTATCTTCACATAAAATTTTCAAAAGATGGTACTGTTGTAATATTAAAAAATAAAATCTTTGTATACTTGATGTTGTGATTAGAAAAGTTCATATGGATCCATGGAGGGTTCATTTTCTTATTATATTATCAAGTTGTAAATATGAAAAATACAAAAATATTTAACAACTAAATTCATCACGCTCTTATTTAATTGATTTCATAAAAATATTTATGAAATGATGAAATCTTTTATTTCCTTGTTTATAAAAAGACATTATTTGTAATATTCAGAATGGATTTAAGTAAGTTGAATTTTACTAAATATGTATTAATTTTAAACACATAATATAGATCTTTACAACTTTGATAATGTATAAATTAATCATTAATCATCTTGATGGTTGTCTATATTATGAAACGTTCAACATACAAGTACCCATCTAGTATAGACACATTATGCATTTGTCACACTTTAGGCTAATGTAGTGGAGTCTAAGTGACATATCATGCAACATGTCTACATATACCCTACTATATACTATAAAAAATTATTCTTATAAACAGTGGATTCATTATAAACAAGAAATTTAAACACTTACACGATATAGTGTTCTTATTGGGTATCCAACTTTGCATATCAAACCTATATAATCTGAATATGTTAGAGATGTATCAATTAAGTTGGTCAACCTCAGGTATCTAAACGAGATAAATATGTGATATATATATATATATATATATTGAGTCATTTCATGTATTTATCCACATGTGCAACTATATGTGTGGAGGCTAACAAAAAAAGGACAATCGATCATCCAACTGGATAATAATCACCTTAGGGAAAGATAATGTAAATGGTGGTAGGGGATGGTGGAAGGGGAGAGGTAAGAGATTGTTTACAAGTACCTATATTGGCGCAACACAACTCTAGAAATAAAGATGTTTGTTAATTCCTAAATGAATGTACATAAAAGACATGAAAATTTAGTTAAACAGTCTACTGGTGTGATACTCCTTATATGACTTCCATGTTGATTGCATTTAAGGTTAAACCATAAAGTTAAAAACCTAATTGCTATGATCATATACAATTATCGTGGACTATGTATCTTTCCGTACAAATATCTTCCTTTAGATTAATATTGGGAAGTGTCTGTATATCCTTGCATGTTACAATATTAAGCATTCAAGATTTGACCAAAATAATTATATAACATTAATCACAAAATTTCTCACTTACAATATGGCATAACTTGTAAGTTGGAAGTTGTTTTGTTTGTATAAAACTAGCGTTTGTATGTTATTTATATAAATGACTTAATGTGTCTACTTTCCAAATGTGTCTACTATCAAGCCTAAGTTAATCAAAGAGCTTCAAGTGTGACACACTCATTGACATGACACTTGTCCACAAAATGATATAACCCGTAATATACAATAAATATGCCCTAACAACAGATGTCTAACTATTATGAAGTAATTGCACAACTAACTCAATCACACGTGTCTCCCGTGACATTGTATATTTTTCACAAAAACATTAACATACTTCATTATAAACAATTCTTTTAAAACCTTTGTTGTGATTGGCACATCCAAGATGATGTAAGTGCATAAGTGTTTCATTACAATATTGAAGGAATGGAGAGACATCATTGAATGTAGTTGTCATCTCACCACTAAAAATATAAAAGTTAATAGTTTCCCTGTGTCACCTCGCCACAATTGCAAACAACAACTGCTTGTTCTAATCTCGTAACTAGCACTAAAAAGGAATAAAAATAAAAATTTATCAACTACAACTTTAATACATTCATGTGAAACCCTAAATTTATCTAGCTTTCATTCATGAAACACCAACTTACATATCTCACAATCTTATAAAGCAATATTCAATATCTCATTGTAAAAAAACTCTCAATCTGTTATTATAATAATTATAATTTAACAATCATAGACTTTTACCATATTCATCCATTAATAACAACTTGATATATATATAGTTAACATTGAATATATTTGGAACTCCTGAAAATAATTCATTAAACTCTTTTTATGAATATACGTAATTTATATGCTTATCCTTATCAACAAACTCGCATTAGACGATTTATCTTCATCTCTCGTATGTATAAAGATAGTAGGGCTATCATATTTACTTGATGAAACACCGCCTCTAATCATAAATAATAAAATAAAAGATAAAAAAACATTTAAATGTTTTTCGATTGTTTAAAAATAAATATATATTTTCAAATTGTTTCATTTGAAACTTCTTAGATTGATCACCTAAAATATATTTTGAATCATATAATAAAATACTTTACCAACTTTTTGGATGAAACTAAAAAAAAAATATTAAAATAAAATTATGAAAACATATTCTAAGAAGTTTTAATGGTGAGGCACAATTTATTGGTATGAAAATATTAAAAAAAGATAAAAGTAAGTTAAACTTTTATATATAAAAGTACTTTCCCAAAAGTTGGTCTAATCAGAACAATATCTAATTGACCATGACTATAATTGACTATAATTATGTTAAGTCCAAACAAACAATTTCAACTAAAAGAAATGAAAAAATAAAAGGTAAAATAGGAAAACTTTAGAAATAATTTAACTTTGAAACAACATAAAAAAAAAAAGATAATGAAAAATTAGAATTAGAAAGATTTAGAAATGATTTTATGTTAAATAAAAAAAATCATAAAAGGTGAAAAAGAAACATAAAAAAATTCAAACACTAAGGAAATCTAAACAAAATTAAGTGAAAGATTGACGTCACTTTTATCTCAAGACCTTAAAACAATGAATTTATAGGGTTTTTTTTTTTTCTTATATGTTGCTTAATTTTACATTTGTTCTCAATGTAAGACTTAGACTTGCACGTTAATACATCTCCATATCTCCCTTGAACAAACATCTTTAAACATGAGTACCTCATTTTGAGATGGTCCTCAAGACAAACCATCAACTCCGATACCACTTGATAGATAAATCGAAGAAAAAAATACATAAAAAAAAATCCAAACACTAATAACACTTTGAACCAAATCCAGACATATTCAACTAATCCCTAAGATAAGGTATTTGTAAGTATTTTTTATTAGATAAGTATTTTTTTATTATATATTTTTCAAATTTCTAATTTATACTCAAACCATCAAAAGTTATGTTAATACATACTCTTTTAGAATAACCTTTTTCGATGGTTAAAATTTATTGAAAAGTTATGTTAATACATACTCTTTTAGAATATCCTTTTTCGATGGTTAAAATTTATTGAAGAGTACAATACACTCTTTTAAACGAACATTTTTCAATGGTTAAAATTTATTGAACAGTACAATGTGAAAAATGTACAAGGGATAGCTTGCCAAAAGAAGAAGAAAGAAATATTATTGAAGAATGCTTGCGCCATTTTTCTCCCACAAGGGGTGCACAAATGGTGGGGATAAAGCAACCAGTTAAAAGGCGGTTGTCTAAATAGGCAATGATTACTGGGGTCATACTAGCACATCGAGAAGTGTTGGATGTTGGGATACCTTGCAACGAAAGCAACAACATTGTTGGACAGGGAGCTTTCAAGTGCCACAGATTCCAAACTCTATTATTGCAAAGGCTTTCCACCAAAAGTTACCAGTGTTCAAGGTGGACAAATAGACGACATGGGATAAAAGACCTAGCCAGAATTAGATTGTCCTGAACCTTGACAGGCCAAGTCCTTCATGAAGTTCCCGAGCCACTTTGACAACCCTACATAATGTTTGCAACATTCATGATACACTTATGGGAAATGTACTTTTAGGATGGGACTTTAACCCAAGGTTTTTTGCTGCTCTTTGCCAACTGTGTTTGAATCTTCACTACCACATGATCAAAGTCTCCCTTTTGACAGCAAAACTTAGATGGGCAGGATTGTCAATGTTAGTGTCGTATTTCATTCTCAATGTTATTCCTATGCTTGTTTCTTGAAGTAATATATACCCCTCTAGAAATATCTAGATTCAACGTAAGAATTTTTCGAGATGAAGAAAACAACCTGCATTGATTTTAACAACAAAGCATTAACACATTTTTATCTTATTTTGTAATAATTTTTACCATAAAAGTATATGTTATTTTTCTTAATCTGATATATTTATAAAATGTTAAATATCTTACTTGAGTGTATTAAGGTTTTTTTATAAGTGTATTTTATATAACTAATAGCATTAGAATGTGTAAAAATATAATTAATTTTCATAAACAAGTCCTAATTAGTTGTATTATAAAATATGCACATTCATAAGCACATGTGTATAATAACTTTTGAATGTAAAACAAAATGGCCATTATAGTATATTAAAAAATGTTATAATACATTAATTTTAATTTAGTACATGTACCATGAAGGAAAATTTTAATTATAAAGACATTTTTTTAAGGATCTCAATCAAACATGAATATTAATAACAAAATAATACACACGTACACACATATATATAACTTTTAAACATAAAAGATTTAAATAAATTAATACAAAAATATTATATTATACTAAAAAAACTTACAACATATTAATTCAAATTTACTATATAAGAATTTACAGCATATTAATTTAAATTTATTATATAAAGATCAATATTATTTTCATAATAAAAGAATATTTATGTTACGGATCACTTAGAAGTACTTATAATAATCTTCTTATTAGTTACTCATATTTTTCACTCATAATAAAAAAAATTGTTTTCATAATAAATTACAAAAAAATTGTAACTTATGCCTAATATACAATAATAGGAATTAATCAAGTTATTTTGTATATTTTAATTTATCTCTTCATTTTTTATCATTTTTATTTACTATTTTTTATCATTCTGTCTTATAAAAAAACCACGTTGTGATCTTTTATCTAATTAAAACTATTAAACCACATGAGGCCCTTAATACTTTATAGAGAAAGCAAATCATATATGATTTATTGTATACATGTCACATTGGGTTCAACTATAGAAGAAAGCAAATCGTATATGATTTATTGTATACATGTCACATTGGGTTCAACTAAATTCATATTTAGCGGTGATTTTATTTTGCATTTTTTATGCACTATTTTTTTTTAAATCCATGTTTATGTATTCAACTTTATAATATAGTCAAACACACCCTATCACAAGATGTAACATATCACAGGAAAAAAATATTAGATGATTCTACACTACACTATGGAGCCAAAATGATTAGGTGATTTTATACTTTATATTACATCATGGAGCAAGACTATTCGGTGAGGGACCAACATTTTCTATCATATCAAATTTAAAGGGAGAATGTTGAAAGACATAACCCTAAGATACAAGATAATTTGATCTTAACTTAAAAAACTTAAATTCGTGTAGATTAAGGGAAAAGAAAGTACGTATTACAGAAAAGAAGATGCATTGTTGTTTCACTTATTTGCCAAAGGTGAATTATCAACTTTTTTTCCCTATTATATGATAACAAACGAGGGATATGCGCATCCTATATTTGTGCAGGTAACTTTCCCTGTTCTCTCTCTTTATCCCATTCGGTAATCTGCAAAACAACAACAAAAGAAGAAAAAGAATAATCCAACCAAAATTATTTCATTAATTTCCAATTGTTGCTCAGCACTCACCCATTCAGCTGGACAGAAGGACCTAAAATATGTGCCAAGTTTCTGGCATTCGGGTGCCGTTTCACCTTTTTCTTGAACGCATCTGATAGAACCACACAAACTACTGAATTAGAGATATGAACATAGCTTTTTCTATAGCGATACAAAAGCATTTTGACTTACCTGTGATACTCGGCATATTTTGCATAACAATGACGCGTTTTCTCATCACTACTCTCTGCTAATTCGGCACCGTTTGACTTTCCCTCCTGTATTTGCACAGTTAAAGAACCCAACTAATTAACATGTCTCAGTTTTTGTTTTTCAAATGTTTGTAAAGAAGTGAAAGAAGAAATGCGTGTAGGTTTTACCTTGTTGTTGTTCTTGGTAGGAGGTGGAGAAACGGTGCCGTATTCATGAGGGGGCCTGGGAGCTTGTTCACCTCGCGCAACTTTGTTCACGTCTCTCGCCCTCATCTTGTCGTGAGGATCAACCTGCGCTGCAGACATGTTAGTTTCTTCTCTCTATATAACACTCTGTTTTGGTGCTTCTTTTGAAACGAACGTAGCATATGCATAACATAACCCAGTGTTGAATACCCAAACTTGGTTGGAAGTGTTGTCTACTTTATAAACATTTTTACGATGTAGTCTTGTAATGACACGTTGCAGTGTAATGACACCTGGCTTTTTGGTTGTCCACTCGTGTCAGCATTATGAGGAATTGGAATGAAAAGAAACTTACATAATATTCGTTGAGTAGATAAACGGTGGATCATACCAAATAACGTGGAAGAATTGTGAGAAAAAGAAAAAACTATCGTGACAAAAGATGATTAAAACATGAGATAGTGGAAGAACTTCCAAAATCTCTTGATTGCATTGATGGTATGTGGGATTGGGTTTGAAATTTTACTCTTACCTGATTAAAAGCAGGTCAATTTTAGAGTCAAGTGTTTAGGTTCCAAGCTTAATGAAGGGATCACTTTTATTTATGCTTCATGGAGAACGACCTAAAAATTCTGATTGCATATCAACACTTATTTTTAATGTGTAGCCAATGACTACGACTCTAATATTTTTTTGTGCTCTTTAAGTTGTTATCTTTGTCCTTTAGAATATATAGATTTGATATTTTAATTTGTCAAATTGATGTGAGTGTGAAATATGTTGTATAATGATAATATTTTTATATTACTCTCTTATATTTTTCAGTGGTTTTTACCTTTATATTTTGATTTACAAGGTGATAAATAGTTTAAATAAAAATAATAATAGATCTCGTATGGGAATTGAAGTTACAAATAAATAATAATATATTTTCACTGCATGTGGGAACAATTTTGGATAAAAAATTATCTTGAATTATTTCTAATTTAAAATATTTTTAATATTATTTGTTTTATTATAGGTAAATATCAGCTTGTCCATTCATGATATATATTATTCAAAGATTTATTAAAAGTAGGATATATTATTTTCAACATTTTAATTTGGTTCCAAATTTTAAATCAAAAGAAAGACTGTTCTGTTTTCAACAAATCATTAATTTAAAACTCGAAATCAAATATTTATCATTCGAGGGTGTTTTACAATCCATAATTATGTTAGAAAGATGAATTCATGAGATTTAAAAATGATTGAAAACTTTAGAGAATGTAATATTAGTTGCATGTTGCAGAACAAAACTTTAAATGGTGTGGACGGTAAAGATATACATGATTATAAAAAAAAATTACCAAAAGTCATGAATCAAGGCAAAAGTCAACTCAAACAAATATAATGTACACGAAAAAAAAATAGTATAGCAGATCAATTAGCAAGACAAGTGCATCATTAGTTTTATTTATTTATTTATTTTAATATGATTTTGACATTTTATTTTCTACAGTTTGCTTTATAAATAATTATGGTGAAAACAAATATATTGATATTTATTTATTTTTGAATTAGCTGAAGAATTTATTTATCATATCACGGATACATATAGGTTTCAGCCAATTTGAGCAATTATTTTTTTTAATTCTAATTATTTTCTAGACTTTTCTCTTCTGTAAAGTTATTAATAAGCATACTTGTTTTGATAAAATATAATTATTATTTTTAGTACAAGTTATTTATTCTGAATTGTGTCAGTGTTAAAATATAACAATCACTTTTAATTGATTTTTTATTTCTAAACAATACATGCTATTTTATAAGTGCTGATAAGGTGTTTTATATAATTTTAAAATAAAATAAACTCTTTTGTAACGCCATATCAAAATAAGTCAATAATAACTTTTTATTAAAAAAATATTTTTAACGTTCTAAGCAAACAATAATATTTAGTTGTTTTTATGAAAATCACTTAAAAATAAATCAATGTTTATTTTAAAATGTAAATAAAGTCATCCATTATAATATGCTTAATAAAACTACTTAAAAACTAACATTTTTCCTTTTTCATTATGGAAAGATTTTGTGTGTCCTTGTATTTGAAAAAAATGTATTTATAAAAATAAGTATATATTTTTTGTTTTCCAAATTTATTTTAAAATAACATTTTTTATTTAGTAAATAAATTTATGTTTCTAATTATTTGTTTAAACTAACTTGTTTCATAAAAAGTACCTGTTCTAATTTTTTTCTTCTTCTTTATACATGTTTGATAAAAGTGCTTAAAAACCCAAATGAGAGTTAAAAATTAATTGGTAGTTGGAAGGGAGTAATTTGCATTTTGATAAATTGGTTAATTGAATTATAAGTATCTAGTAAAATTATGAGTTAAAAGTAGTTAGTAAATATATAATAATTGAAATGAAACTATTAATATCATATTTCATATAATTTTTTATTTTACTTTAATTAGTACGTTGATTAAAATATATTTGGATTATGCTATTAAAAATAACACAATAATATTTAATAGTGTAATAAAAATTATTTGAAGGTATAATAAAAGGTAAAAATATAAAATACCTTTCTTGTGTAAAAGTAATAAAAATTGTAGAAACAATATTGCCTATAATTTACAACATGAAAAGAATTGTAGAAATAAAATTTAACCAAATATTTGGCGAAGAAAAGGCGGGAACGAAGAATTTATTACTCTATATTTAAATATACCTAAACATTCTGCTTTAAATGGTGTACTTGATACCATTTTATTGTTATTTTTAAAATTGTTTAAAAAATTGGAAAAAAAAGGTTTACCATCTGCTAATAATTGGACTAGACAACTTTTTCAGTCAAGAAGTTAAATGAAATGATATGGCAAACTTTTTTTTAAAATGTTTTCTTGATGTAAGTTTTAAAAAACAACAAAAAGTGCTAGAACAAGTTTTTTGACTTTAAGAACTAGCTTTTAATCTAGTGTGTTTTTTTAGTTTTCAAAAAATTGTTTTATTTTTTTTAAATTCCAAATAAATTAGTTTTAAAACCTCTATCCTGTTAAAAGTTGATTTATAAATATGACACACGTAACATATTTTTAAAATTAATATTTTTAAAAGTTCATGATATTGGGTGATAATGATATTCAAAACTGAGGTTAAGATAAGTTTAACTAAATGTTTTTTCTTCTTAAAGATTTAAATTCCAAAACTAAAAATAAAAGATTCTTAGCGATTCCGAAGGAGAATTTAGCCTAACCTTACCTTACGTGTTTAATTTCTCACTTGTTTTTGGTAAGGTTTAGATTTACTTTTGTTTTACAAACATATAATTTTAATTCATATAAAAATTTAATTACATATCAAGTTATCAATTTATCAACATAACAATTTTAGTTTATATATAATTCAATTAATAAGAAGAAATGTTGACACACTATCATTAATATTAAATGGTAAACTTTGTTACACGTGTAACCATTTTTTTTCATTAGTAGTTGAATATTTTACCATCAACTGAATTTTTCTGAAATGAAATTTCCAAATTCTGAAAAACTGAAAAATTAAATATATAATTATGTTTTTTGTAAAACAATTTTCCTTTGTATCGAGTTAACTTAATTTTGCAAATAATTTTCTTTTACATAAGTCGACTTGTTTTTATTTGCCAACAGAGGCCATCCAATTTTGAATTTTCAAAACAAATCCATACATTATTATTTACTCTAGAAGGCGAAACATATATAGAGGTAGATGCAATTTCCTTTTATCTATTTTGTAAAAATTGTTAAGCTGGGGTTGAATTTTATTTTATTTATTTTTTGGGGTTCCGTCCACTCGTATCGTGCGATCTCATTAAATAACATTTTCACAGCAAGAACCAACTCTCTCCGCGTCTTATTATTTGTTGGTTTCCCTCTGAATCCGAGATCAACCCCGACGAACCACCGGGGTTTTTCTCGGCTTCTTCCGATTCCTCTTTTGCTTTCGTTTCGATTTTCAAATGGCGCCTGTTTCAGCTTTAGCCAAGTACAAGCTGGTGTTCTTGGGAGACCAATCCGTGGGCAAAACCAGCATCATCACTCGCTTCATGTATGATAAATTCGATAACACCTATCAGGTTTGTCCCTAAACCCTAGATCCAATTCAAAACCACATAAAAAACTCCTTGCTCAGTTCCTCAAGGCCAAAACCACTTCTAAACCTTCACTGTTCGCTGTTTCATTTGATTTATTGTTTTTTATGTGTATTAGTAAAACTGATCCTAGGCTCCTAGCTTGGTTCGATTCAGATTTATCACTGCTTTTGAATTTTATTTGCCTTTCCTTGCAGTTTAATTTATCCGGTGAACTGTTATGTTGTACGATTATTATATTATTATTATTATTATTACTCTTATTTTATTTAAAAGAACAAGGAAGAACTCAACTAAATGATCTAGATTTGATTATAAATCCTACTTTTGATTCAGCTTATGCAATTTGACTTTTCGTATGTTCCCCTCTTCCTTTTTGATTTTAGACTACTTTTTGATAAATACGAGCTGGAACACACCGAGAAATTATTCGAACCTAATGAGAGTAAACAAACAACCTATTTACCAAGAATCTCTCTGGATACAAAGCTAGAAGAACTCTTGAGATCTCTTCTATCGGAGAAAGCTTTATATTTCGAGTAGAGGAACTATTAAAAACATTACTAACTTGTATCCAAACAGGCCTTGACTCACTATCGACAACTATGGCTGCTAATTATATATTTGATTGCTTCATTTGATAATTATGGCTGTATTACAGACTTGTTATGCCTAATTTTTTTTCTTGAGAATTACATTTTCCTTCTTCACATTGTGTATGCATGGTTGTGTTTCAACTATGTGCTTGACTGCTAATAAGTTATAGTCCGTTTGCTTCAGGCTGAAGTTTCTTTCTATGCATAATAGACATGTAGCTTCATTCGTTTTGTGTATTTTCATTTTCTTAGCTTTATCTAACTATCGTACTTTTTTATTTTGATTTTTTCCCCTTGCAGGCTACAATTGGTATTGATTTTCTATCAAAAACTATGTATCTTGAAGATCGAACTGTTCGATTGCAGTTGTGGTAAGATTTGGAGCAGTATCTCATAATATAAAATGATCAGGAAATGAAAGCGTGTTTAGGAAAGGATTGGAAGAGGTAGGAAAGCATGGGTGAGATGGTTTCCTACCATTTTATTCTGAATAAAGGCGATGATGGGATGAGAAAAAAAAGTACATAATGACATTTGAATTGTTTTTCGCCTGAATGTGAGGTTTCACTTTCCAGTAGGTCTCAATGCTCACATTTGCTTCTGCTGACGTGAACTAAGTTTACTTTTTCAATCCCAAATAGGAGAAAGAGGATCTGTGTTTCAAATTTTTGGGTATATAGGGAGGATTAAGTAGTCAGCCCTCAGTTTCTTCTTTCCCTGGAATTTATAAATGATTAATATGACCATGGTACAGCAGGGTTGACTTGTCTTTTTAGATTACTGGACTTATAAACATGAAATCTTGATATTTTTGACTTCAGCGATTCACATCATGTGCTGAGTTTTAAACTTCATATCTTAGTTATATCCTTTTGCATTTTACATTTTTTTGTTATTAACCATGATTGTTTTTAAGCTTTTACTTATATTGATAGAAATAAATAATTTTTCAGCCCGAAAAATTCTATTTGAAACCTTAAATTTCTATACATCATGCATCTACCATTTGTACTTTTTAGTGTTTCCTCAGTATTCAAGTTTTTTCATATGTTGAAAATATGTTTGTAACGGTATTGGATGTGCAGGGTTTAGTTTTAGTTTGTGTGAATTTTTTTTTATCTGTATTCCAAATGTTCATGTTTTCATGTTTTCTGGCAGGGATACCGCTGGTCAGGAAAGGTTTAGAAGTCTTATTCCAAGCTACATTAGGGACTCATCTGTAGCTGTCATTGTATATGATGTTGCAAGTATGTTATTTGTGAATTGCTTTCTTTTCAACTTTTACTTTTGGTCACTATTTTATGCCATCTTACACAGCTTTTGCCTCGCAATAATAGTTGGTCTCATTGAAGTTGTTTTTTATTGTTAACATATTGAAGCACTTTGAGTTTGATTGTAAATTTATGAGCTTCACATTATTTTAAATACTGTGCTGTGATAGCAGGATGCCATGCCTTTTTTGTTGGGACCAAGGATGTAGCAGAATGATGTAGTGATTATACTCTAGTTCCATAACCTTCTATTGCATACCATGGCATCCAAATTCTTTTCTTTATCTCTTTACATGATTTGAATGACATGTTGACTTAAATTATCTATCTGGAATACTTTCTAATAAATTTGATATTTTTGTTGTACAGGCAGGCAGACTTTCCTAAATACAGCCAAGTGGATTGAAGAGGTTCGAACAGAGAGAGGCAGTGATGTCATTATTGTTCTTGTTGGGAACAAAACTGATCTTGTTGAAAAAAGGTAATGATTAATTGAGAGAAGAATTTTGGAATGAGCCTAGGAATAGGAACTTTTGACAAATCACATATTTTGACTTAAACCAACCACTTGTTTACGAACTTTTCTTAGACTGACAATCTTTTTACCAAGAATTATTAAACTGTAATTATGTAATCAGAAACCACTACAAACATAGGAAAGAAATAAATTATTGGTATGGAACAGTAGGAATGGTTACAATTAGTCCTTTTGCTTTCTCGAGAAGTTTGTTGGAATTCCTACAATGTATGTCCCACTGTTTACTTCCATCTTTTGCTGGGTATGCCATTTATTTCGGTCTTGGTCTGATCTTGGTTGGACTATATTAGATAGCACACCAAGGAATTAAGGTATTGCTTATTAGTTAAAAGTCTTAAATATGTACTGCATGAGAGTTACCTACCATAGAAGATCACTCTTGGCATTAGCGATCAGCTTTGTCTAGGTAGTTGGACAAACAGAGTTCAATTTTCCAGGCTTTGGCAGACATGGGTTAAGTTGACCTTAAAGATGTTTCATGGGCATTGCAAGTTCTTGCTACGCAGTTCTGGAGACTGACTAGTGTTACAGTCTGAAATTTACTTTGTTTTGTTTTACCAATTATCTTCTTTGTGCGAGTCTGCAGACAAGTCTCTATAGAGGAAGGGGAAGCAAAAGCACGTGAGCTCAATGTCATGTTCATTGAAACTAGCGCAAAGGCTGGGTTTAATATAAAAGTAATCTGTCTAACACCCATCTCTTTTCTTTACATACATTTTTATTGAATTCTTTTGAAATGAATCATGCTATATTGTGATGATTGGACTCTAAATGTGTGTTTGAAGGCATATATGTTACCTCCTTTAGATATCAACCTGAAATTTTACTTGTTATCGTGGGTCCTAAATTCTAATAATTTGCTTCTAAGTTTTTTGCATTTGAAAATTTCATTTTAAATTGTGGTTTTTCCTGTTTCTAACTTGTCATATATTATGTTATGGGACATCTACAGGCCCTATTTCGAAAAATTGCTGCAGCATTACCTGGAATGGAAACACTATCCTCTGCAAAACAAGAAGACATGGTTGATGTAAACTTGAAGTCTACAACTGGCAACTCTCAATCACAACCTCAGTCAAGTGGATGTGCATGTTAATTGTAGTTTATCATGTGCTGTCCACCTTTTTGTGTCGTGCTTCTTGTTTAATGCAGGTTTTTCTATAGGTTTCTACAGCATTATATGAAAAAAGATGAAAGAATATATAAGCAGTGCAGGGTAGGGGTTGGATATAAGTTCTGTCCAAAAGAATTATTGTTGTTAATTGGTTATGTTTGGGATAATATATTAAACTAGTTAAGCTCCCCAACCCAAAATTGGATTTTGTTCATTGTACTTTATAAATGGTGTGACAAGTTTAAAATTGAACTTTTTTATTTGGTTTGATTCAAGTTTGTATTTAACTTTGGACCAACTTAGAGCACAATTTAACTTTTTTACACAATTCTTATATTAGTTTTTATCTTGCAAGCAGCGCTAAATTGTACATAATAATTTTTTGACAAATATTCTCTTAAATATGCTACAGAGATGTATTTAAATTCTTTTATGTATCTTTGTGCTTTTGTGCCTAAATCTCTTCTTCCCTTCTTATGCGTTCTTCTATTTCGTAAAACGGGTTTTATCCTATTTTGCTTGAAGGACTATTTTTTCAACAATTAGATATCAAATTTGGACCATTTTCGACGCAGTATGCTGATTCTAGTTGCAGAGGTGGCTAAAGAAATAGGAAACATGTGGAATAAGATTGACTGAATTGGCTGGATGTATTGAAACAGTCTTCAATAATTTTTTGGAAAGTGCCGACTGCGCTAATATTCTGCATTTGAATGGTAGAGTTATTAAAAAAAGTACAATCGACCAGTACAAATTTTAAGTTTAAATAGTGTCATAAGTTTAAGATTTTAATTTTTTATTTGGTATATTAAACTTTCCTAGAACTATGTTTAAAATTTTAATTTTAAATAATGTCTAAGTTTAAAATTATATATTATTTCAATTGGATTGGCTTACTGGACATTAATCAAACTTGGCTGCGTCAATTCAAGATGTTAAGTTACTTGATGGACCATATAGATGAGAATTGAATATTAGTTAAAGTTTTGTAAGAGATAATATAAATATAATTTTTATACGAGTTTCTTAATTTTATAATCGTAAAAGGAAGGTGATTTTCTATGTTTGATTGATGCAAAATTGCTTGTAGTATCATATATTTTGCAAATCAAATGTTTTAATAAATTCAGATTTTAAAATTTAGATTATATTTTAATTACAGAAAAGTATTTTATTGATAAAAGAAAGAAAAACAATTCATAGTTATTCTTTAAAAATTTGACAAAATGGTTTCGCTAATAAATTATTGTATGCTGTTTAGAGGCTAAAAGTTGTGATAGATTGTCTCATCTGTTAGCAATAGTCATCACAGGAGCATACCCCATCTCTAAAATGATGGTATCTAATAGGGTTTCTAATTACAATATGCCGTTGCTCTAACTTTGCTATAACGAACAGCACCTGTGCTTCTTCCAAGAGGTTGAATTTGACATACATATTGATGAGAGTGTTGATGAGAAACGTTTTGGGGTGGTACCCGTTTGAGAATATGTGTTTGTGAACGCGTTTGCCTTCCCTGACAGCACAGTGAGCCAAGCAACACTTGATGAGCTCAGACTCTGCGTCTTTCCATGGCATCCAACACATGCATGGCTCTGGGAAGGTCTCGTTGGTGACAAAGTTTGAGGAGGGATTCCGTGTCTGTGGACACATACTGAGAAGATAGGAGAGAAGAGTTACCACTGTATGAACAACGATGCAAGGTGGCTAGTCTCAACAATTGTAAGTGTTTTAAAACACCTCTCATAGGTTCTATCGGGCGCGTTAGAGGAACATAAAAACACGGAAAATCTACGGTTACATCATTTCAATACTGACAAGTGTTGTTATTATTATTATTATATTATTAGTAGGAAAACTATGTGTATTTATATTTTTATTATATTATAATTTAAATATATATATATATATATATATATATATATATATATATATATATATATATATATATACACACACACACACACACATTATTTATTTATTTTTCTATATATTATTGTCTATAATAATTTTATCTATTTTTTATACAATGTAAACCTTACAAAATATGACTAGTTTAATTATTGTTCTTATCGATACTGAGTATAACTATAAGTCTTTATGAGATTATTTGGAGTTGATTTATTCTGAGTTTGAATTTAACTGAGTTAATAATCTTTGAATGATAATGTGTGAGTTTGAATGTCCAAAGACAAGGAGAAAATATATTTATAGAGAAATCTCAAGTTAATAAGTGAATGATGGAGTGATCAATAAGCTTTGAGTATATAAATTTTGGATTAGGTATTCTTTGAGAATTAAAATAATATTTATAGTGTGTTGAGCTGAAGCTTAATGATTCATTAAGTGGCCCATTAAAAATATAGAATTAATAAGATTATATTATTTGAGTTCTACAAGATGATCGGGTATGGATAGTACGACTTTATTTTGAACATGTAATTAGTTATTTTTTTTATCACAATATTGTTACGACCTTGACTTTTTTTTTTATTTATTGTAAAAATGTGTATTTTTTTTATAGTTGTAATTGTCATGGCCTTTACTCTTTCTTATTTTAGCAATGTGTATTTTTTTTATTGTTGTAGTGTTCATCCCCATAATAGATTCTACTACTTTGGTTCTTTTCATAAAAAATGTAATAGTAAAACTCTTCTTTCTCTCTTCTCTGTCATTCTCTTGGTCATTATTTTGTTCTTATATAATTCTCTTGGTCATTATTTTGTTCTTATTCGATTATATGCGTTAATGTGTTTCTATGTATCTTAGTTTTTTATCATGTGATATACAATACATATAATTGATTCATTTATGCTAACTTACCCTTTTTGCCATGATGCTGTTTGTGGACACAGGAGCACATGACAATGTAGGTCTAAGACAATCTTCAAGCTGGCGAATATATACTATATTTATTCACAAACTAATTGGTTAGCAGTTTCATAGATATGGTGAAACTATAACCAATGCTTCAAGGCTTTGAAGAAAGCAATACAAAATATATGTATATATGTGAAAAAGCTCCTAATCAAATCTAGTAAAATTAATGTTGAGAAGTGCCACAAGACTCACTTCTCAATTAGGTGAGAAAAAGTGCAATTGACCTCAGTGTGAGTTATAATAAACCCATATTATTGAAAACAAATATGTCATGAGGCATTTTTCTTTCAGCTATACATGTATGAATACTTATTAATTCATACTATACATCTATACATATTTAATTTGTTAACAAATTCTTCTACATTACTAAGGAATTGTTTGCACAAACTTTATTAAAAAAACCTCAAGTCTCCTAGAATAGAATAGAGATAGTCACAACACAACATATAACTTTATTAATTAGTTTTGCAAGGTCGAATAAGATGTAAACCACCATCCAAGATGTAACAAAATTTCTCTTGCATGACGTTAATATAGAGAAGTAACAGAAATAGAATACACCACCGCCATTAAAAGTAAAATGCAAGAGAAATTTTCTTAGAAAAATCCATGGTTAGATAACCTTAAAAGCTAAGAGTACATTATGTTGCAATATGAAATGAAAAATAAAAGGAAGACACGAAAGGGAAAGGAGCTGCTTGGTGTCAGGAGCTGCTGAGCCCTAAGAATTGGTCCACAAGCTTAGCCACAGAATTGGCTAGTGTATCAGCTGCTTCCTGCGTGGATGCCTCAGCATATACACGAACAACATCCTCAGTACCAGATGGTCGCACAAAGCATCGACCTCGGGGGTACTTGCCTGAAAACCCAGATAAGAACAGTACCAAGTTGCAATGTTAATCTTCTCCCTGAAAGGCTCTAATGGATGGATGATAATGACTAATGTTCTTGCCTTCATGCAATTTTGCCATGCCACTGGACTTATAACATCATTAATATAATGCCATAAACAACTAGACGCTAACTAACTAATCAGGAATTATCTACAGTAAAATTCGTCTTTTGTATTTTTTCAGGACTCCTTGACTCCCTCACTCGTTCCATTTTTCTTTGTTATATTTTCTTCACTAAAACTAATTGGTTGGTGATTTCACAAATAAGAGCAAGCACCCACGATGGAATCAAAAGTAATGCTCTAGGGCTTCGAGCAAAGTAATGCAAAATATATGCATATACTTGATGTTAATATATGCATATATGCATAGTAAGGTTAATATACTTGATGTTGAGAAATGTCACATGCCGATGGTGCAACTGGAGCTTTATTTCAAACAAATATGTCATGACACATTTCTACATCTTTCTTTTCATCAATCTTAAAAAACTTCTTGACATCAATGTAAAAGTGGTAAAAGACACAGGTAATTCAAACAAACATGTCATATCAACAAATAGAAAAGGAGGAGAAAAAAGCAAAAAAATATACCAGTTTCTGCATTGATGGCTTCTTGTAAGCCAGGGGGGCTAACAACCACAGTTTCTGCATTTGTTGTATGCACAGCATTTCTGTCGGCAACTTTAACCTGACAGTTGATAAAACCCAAAGCAAGCATTAATTTCAGAACTGCCAAGAACCTTGTATGGATAAATAAATGAATAAAGTGACAGTAGAATGATAATCACATATAAAGCAAAAGTTGGCACATGCTAAGAAGGGATGGAAGATTACAGTATTTAAATTGAATAATAACATTAAACCCTAAATTAAAAAGCAACTTCATAGCCAAGGTGAAATGTGAAGTTTTGGGTTTAAAGCATAGTTACCGGATTGCAAATATAAGCAATTCAGAAAGAAAATGATAAGACCATATGAATTGAACCCGATCCATGATAAAACAAAGACTTTCAAGCTAATTAAGTTTGGACATTTAAATTAACATAATTGAAATTATGATTAACATTTCAAGTATATTAACTTTACTATGCAAAAATTATTATCTTAAATAGGAAATATCAGGAGCATATGTATGTGTGTGAGGTCCAAATTAAGCTTCTGATACTTCAAAAAAAGAAAAAAAAGATTAAACTTCTCATAGCAGTGCAAAAAACTCTAGTTCCGGAAAAGATAAAATGATAAGGATTAACCTTGAGCTGCCTGCTCGGTAAATCGTGATAAAGTTCATTCCATCTGTGTATTGACCATCCCATGTGCTGTAATATGACTTCGACCAAGAGCAATCCACTCAAAGCATCTCCAACAGCTTGGTTGATCAACTTACTGACTGCCAATAACCTCAAAGCAGCCTTTTCCCCTTCTGAAACTGAAACAAACAATCAAAAGATTTCTATTTCTTTCAGCACTTGAATCTTGCAAGTGAGAATAATCAGAAACCACTGAACAAACCTTTGGATCCTGAAGAAATCTCCTTAGTTGTGGCCTCCAACCACCCCATGAAAGATTCTGAAAATAAGACAGTTCCATGGCCATTTGCCTCAAAGTAGATACCAATATCAAATTCAGCAGCTTTTTCATGCAGGTATTTAACTCCAGTTGGAGTAAAATTAACTTCCAGCCCCAACTGTCTAAGATAATTAGTAGATGCCCCATTTGCATAGGCAGTCTGTACAACACCAAGACGAGCTTGGTAGCAATTTTTTATGCCTTCATTCTCATTAAGAAAGCTCAGTTGCTCCCTAATAAATAAGGCAAACAGGGACAGTATCTTGTCCCCATCAACAAGATCAATTCTACCACTGCTTTCAGGTGGTACAATAAAATAAACAAGCCGATCAGCATCTCCATCCAAACTAGCGCACCTACAAACTAGAACTAGCTCGATTAGTAAAGACCATAATAAATAACACCAACATAGCAGCACCAAAAGAATGCATCTACTAAATCAAATGGCAGATATATGTTACCCAACTTCAAATAAGAACTCTCTGCAACTTTCCCTAAAACATCCACATCGCAGACACCCTCTACTACCAATTACATGAAAGAAAGATGACAAGCAGGCCATAAACATAATCCTTTTAAGTTGAATGATTTCTTTTTTCATTATTTTAAAAGTGAAATTATTTCAAGATTGTGTTAACAACTATCAATTCGTGGTCACAAATTTGTAAGTTTCAATGGATAACACACCTCCATTTCCACTATTATAGTTGGACTTACTTGCAGTAACTATGAGGACTAATTAAACATTTCAACTGTTTTGCTAAAATGATAATCACAAACTATTGGAAAATTACTCGGACGCAGACTATAAGTTTCAAGCAGTATTATGCTTGCATGAACTTCACTTCTAGGACAAGATGATCAGCAGACTAACCTTATCCCAGCATCTTTAGAACCAAAGCCGTGAGGGACAACCTTCTCTTTCTGCACATAATCAGCACCCACTCCATCATTCAGTACACCTCCATCTTCACTGCTGTTCCGAACCTCAATAACCAAAGCATTCAACAATCTCCCTAAACCTTTAAGTTTTGCTCCACCAACTCCGTTAGATCCATCCACAACCACTTTATTGTTCACTCCATCAAACTTACTTTTTTCATTTGGGATCAAATCCTCCAAGCACCTGATTCAATCACACAACAATCCTAGAAGAATGTGTTCAGTGATGACTTAAACATCTACAAAATATTGGAACCACATGAAGCAATGTTCATCTACTACCATAGCAATGTCTGCATTGGTCTAACCTGAATGAGCTTGAAAGCTGTTCAAAGTAATCCTGCTCTGAAGCTGGTAAGCCCTTGTTTCGAGCCCGAACCATCCAGTGCAATTGTGGAGTTGTCAAGATCCCCATGTCCGTTGCAACAGCTCCAACAATTGAAGTGACCCCCTTCATTTCATCCAAGTATATGCAATTAAAATCAGCTAAATAAAATAAAATCTGGTAGAATATCCCATAATTTATTACTCTTGTACCCCCAACATTTTCAACCCTGTCCATACCTGTCTAGCTGCTTCAAGCAAAGCATCTCCACTTGGCCTAGTGTCTCTCCCCAAAAGCACTTCAGCCTGGCTGACCCCATCCATCAAGATCCCTTCTTTCGCCACGAATTCATTTATCAACTGCGGTGAAGCACACACACGTACATAACCACATTCGCCAAAACACGATTCAAAAATAATGGTAATGTGCGAAGAAGAACCAATTTGAGGCATAACAAACCTGGAGGAGGTGTTGGGGAGAAGGGGCATTGGCGAGGGCGTCGGCGAAAGGCTCCCAATGCTGAGATAGCATGCCACCGCTAGGGTCAGCGATTTTGACTCCATTATCAGAAACTTTGTTGTGTGAGGCAGTGATCATGAGCCCGATGATGGAACCGGTCTTGAGCGATCTAAGGGCTGCCAGGATTCCCACTCTGTAGACCGTCGATGGCAGAAGAGACGCATCGGCCCTGAAGCCGGCGGTGCCATAAGACAGCTTCACTCCTGGACACGACCAAACGTAAGGGGTAAACAACAACATAAACGAAAAAGATGGTTAATGGAAGAAGTGAAAGATTTAACGAACCTTGAGGGGGCGAGAAGCGAGAAGAAGAGTTCAGAAGCAGAGATTTTTGTTCCTCGTTCATGGCGGAAGTGTTACAGATTGCTTCTTAGATCTTCCAAACACTGTCTTTACCAGTTCCAGTTTTGTTTAGTTCCATAAAAATTGTCAAAGTTACGTGATATTCATTTTGATTTTTTTATTCATGAATAAATTATATATTTTTATAATAAAAATTTATAATATAAATTTGTTTTATATAGATTTAAATTTAAAATATAAGTCTTTCTAACTACACTTTCAGTCGTTTTTAATCAAATAAAGAAATTTGATTTAGTTTGATTCGATTCTTAATTTTCTATACAAAATTTGAGAAATTGAAATTCTCATAATTTAAAACAATTAATTTAAATTATAGAAATTTTAGTAAGTATGTTTTATGTTTAAATTATAGAAATCCCTAGTAAGAGAGCAGAAGAGGAGAGAAGAGAAGCTTAGCCAAAAAGAAAGCATGGGAATACTGTGGTGGCGAAAAGGGAATAAACCCCAAAACCCATCTTCATCAATTCCCAAATCCAACGGTGCAGACGCAACCAAACCCCTTCCTGAGGCCCCAGGCATGAACGGCGCCGTCGAGGTTCCCCGACCACCCAACGACGCCGTGACAATTTTCGAGTTCGGCTCCGTCGCCGCCTCCAACGACAAGGTCACGGTCGCCGGCTACTGCCCCGTATCCGAAGACCTCGAGCCCTGCCGCTGGGAGATCCTCCCCGCAACTCAGGCCAACGCGCCTCAGTTTCGCGTAGTTTTTTGATCTCACCTCTCTCTCTTCTACTTCTGCTGCTTATGTTTATGGGATTCAATTTTTATCTACTTTTTGCTGTAAAATCACCTTCGAGTTGCTTTAAGCGAAATTCTCCTCTCTCGTACTTCTTTTTATCTCTATTCTCTTTTAGTCTTGTCAATTTGATGCATGTTGTGTTCTCATAAATTGCCCCTTCTCATTTTGGGTTAAATATTTTGCATCAAAGTCCCAATGGAATTAGGGTTGACATGAGTTGAAATTACTCTAACAACTCTGGGAGAAAGAAAACACAGAATAATGTGTCTTGGTTTACTTTGAGTGCTGCTTAAATCATACTATCTTTTTTCCAAATCTGGCATTAAGATTGATGATATTGGTATTGGTTTGGGTTTGTAAAAATGCTTTTTTGGGGAGGATATTGCAGTGGCCATGTTCCTCTGATAGGCCATGGCTTTCATAGACACCAGTTTTCTCCATCTTACTATGTTGCCCTCAAAATTTAGTTGTGCAGTAAATTTTACATTACTCATTTTCTGCTGTGTAGATACACTGTGTTTGTGTAAGGTTGAATATACCCAAACTGCGGTGGCAAAATAAGTTCTTCACATTATTTGTTGGCAATTGTTGCAGTAAGAAACTATTTTTTATGTTTATTTTCAAATCCTTGAGAACAGAGATTAAGTAATAATAAGATGGCATTTTCAAGCCTAATAAATTTGTAAACTTTTCATCAAAATGCACATTCAAAAGTTTGTCTTTATAGCATCAGACTTGCATGTTTTTTAAGCCTAATCAAATTGTAAAAGATTAATCGAATGCACACTCCAAAGTTTGTCTTTATAGCATCAGACTCACTTGTTGATGATATAGAGGACACAACTTGAAAATGTTGATGATATAGAGTACACAACTTAAAATGAAGAACAAACTCGCTAAACAACATTAAAAAGATCATCCCCAATCTATCAATCTAATGCCCCTTCAACATATTCTTACAAGCCCAGCCATATCTCAGAAATTTAGAAACGATCAACTGACCTAAAAGGCTAACAGCAAAAGTACCCTATCTTAATTTTAATTTTATATTCTTTTTGTATTTTTAAATTACCAGAAGCTCATTTTAATTTTATATTCTTTTTGTATTTTGAAATTAACAGAAGCTCACACCATCGGTGATATGATAACAATGCTTTGAAATCTTAACTAAAGGATTTGTTAACCTTTTTTTATTGACAATTTTAAAAAAAGTAAAAGTAAAAAATGTATATTAAAACATAAATTATTTAATATTTGGTACTTTGCCAAAAACATGTTTATCATTAACAAATTTAATTGTTAAAAATTCACTAAGTTTTTCAAATGTTTTGTATGGTTATTCCGATTTTTTATTTTATTTATTTATTTCAGTTCTCAGTTTCGGTTTTAAAAAGCTGAGTTAGAAAAAAACTTTTCATACTCAAATTCTTAAGAATTAAATTATGTTTGATGGTGCTAAAAAATTTATATATACTCAGAAATGTTTTTATTGTAAAGTTAATTCATTGTCACATTAAATAAATTTGCAAAAGTAAATTATAACTTTTAACTAAAATGTTAAAATGTTTGTTGAAAATATTATTATAATTACATTTTGAAAATAATGAAAAGATGCCCGCAAGATATTTATTTGTTTTTTATATTATGTTTTAATTAGTGACAAAAATAAAGTAAAATATAATAGAATGAGATGAATTGATGAAAATATAATGAACAATTTGAAAAAAAATATTAAACAGAATTCAATGTATATATATATATATATATATATATATATATATATACATTTTAATTTTATATAATTTTTATTTATATTTTATTATATTTTAAGAAGTATAGTTTCGGATAAAATTTATAAGTACAAAAAAATAGCCATTTTTATATACTATAGAAGATTTGTTCTATGAAACGCATATTAACTAGGATGAAGAGAAAATAGAATAGGTTATGAATCATATTTGTTCCATTTTATTTTCAATGTTAATGTTATAGATTGAATAACGGGATAACGTTTATTTTGGCTTCATTGTTCTCAACTCCACATCCTATCACCAATTCAAATGCAAAATACTATTGAAGTAATGAGATTTTATAAAGTTTTCACGAAAGTTATTTACTTAAAAAAAAAACTATATCTCAACAATTTAATGAACAAAAGTTAGTTGTTAATAGTTTTTTTTTTTTTTTTGTGAGGATATCCTTCTCTCTTTTCTACTTTTACACTAACACAAATATGTTGAACATGGTTGAGAGAGAAAGGAGGAAATCTGAATGAGAAGCGGCATTTTGTTTAAGGTGTGTTGTGTTGTGTGAGGACAGTGAAAATGGCACCAGTATCAGCTCTTGCAAAGTACAAACTGGTGTTCTTGGGTGATCAGTCTGTGGGAAAAACCAGCATCATCACACGTTTCATGTATGACAAATTTGACAACACTTACCAGGTCATTAGATCCACTTTCCATTTCTTTACTTTCAATTACCATGTTGATCATTATGATGATTGATCTGTGTATATCATACGTGTTTTTTGGTATTCAAACGTAGGTTTAATAGATCACGGTTTTCCTATGTGGGATCATAGGTTTCAATTTGTGATGCTTGATGATTTGTCAAATGTGTCTTCTCAATAATTGATAAGAGAAAATGTCTTCTCAATAAGTTGTCTTATAAACATCATGCGCTTCAAAATTTTGCACCATATCTTTCGTCATTTTCTTTTGCTTGTACTCATTATTATGTTTTTCAAACAGGCCACGATAGGTATTGATTTTTTATCAAAAACTATGTATCTTGAAGATCGAACTGTTCGGCTACAGCTATGGTAAGATGTTGCATGTTGGAAATTCTATCGCGAAGGAAAATAATGGTATTAGGGAAGTAGTGGGAGGGGAAAAGAGGTTTAAAAAATCTAATTTTGGAAGGGAAAGGGAAACATTGTATTAAGGAAGTAAAGGGAAGGGAAGCTTTTGGAGAAAAGAAAATTATGCCTGCTTTAGCAATACGTGAAGGATGTAGCAATTGACCATTGGGATTGTAATATTTTATGAATGCTGAGAGTCCAAACATTGTCTCAGAATGTGACATTGTAGGGGAGTGCTTTTGAGAATGTGTTCTTTGATGAATGCTAACATTGAAGTTCCCTCAATCACTTTTTTGAAAGTTCTATCAATTTAGTATTGAAATACTTCGACCTTATCTAATACCTTTTAAGCTCTTTACAATGTCCATTTGCAGTGGCTTTTAACTATTCTGATCTAATCTGATTTAAACCATAATTTTTTTTAAAGCCTTTATTTATTTTTTGTTCATGCCTGTGACGTGTGGCAACAGGGATACAGCTGGACAGGAAAGATTTAGAAGTCTTATTCCAAGCTACATTAGGGACTCATCGGTTGCTGTCATTGCTTATGATGTTGCAAGTATGCTATTTAGGGTGTTTTCCTTCACCAGTTCCTTTCTTTTTACTGCTTTTTAACAATAATAATACTTGAGTTCCCCAAGGGAATGTGTGTCCAATAGCAGCAAAAAAAGCAGATGCATTCTTATTCAATTTTCTTATGAAATAGGCCGTCAGACTTTCCTAAACACGTCAAAGTGGATTGAAGAGGTGCGCAGTGAGAGAGGCAGTGATGTTATTATTGTACTTGTTGGGAACAAAACTGATCTTGTGGATAAGAGGTAATAATGGTAGAATGATTTCATCAGATGGTTCATTGTGGCCTGTTTCATGGCATGCTTCTTTTGTTTTCTATTAATTGGTATCTCTTTGATTTTGATCAACTCCTCATGCATAACTTTTTGGCCATTTTAGTATCTTCTTTTTCTATAGTATGCATATGAGAGAGATGGAGCTGGGTGAATATGGAAGAGGGTCTGTAAAAATTATGAACACATTTGTTAAAATCTATGCCTGCTTCAATTGTGTGGTTGCTTCAATTGCCTGGAAAATATGTTAAAATGTGAGTGTGTATGTGTTCTTAATTCTAGCTGAACACAAGTTATAAATAAATGTTGTTTCCTGACTTGGTGAACTTGGAAAATGCTTCGTTGTCCTAAGTCCTAACTAGTGCTGTAAGAGTGTTGCTTAAATTTTAAAGTGTCAGTGGATCACTTTTACTATGTCATACAAGTCTTAGAAAATTGTCCCTTGAAGGAAAGAGCTAGATTTGCTCCTAGGCTTTGGTTGCTTGAATTGTTTGGCACTTGAAATGTTGCAGGTTTGATTTACATTGTTGTTTTGATGTCTTGTAAAAGTGTTGTCTTAAATTTTCCATTTTTTTGTTCATTTCTGATGTCACCTTTTCTTATGAGATATATAATTTGCACGAGTCTATAGGCAAGTCTCTACAGAGGAAGGGGAAGCCAAGTCTCGTGAACTAAACGTCATGTTTATTGAAGCTAGTGCCAAAGCTGGCTTTAATATAAAGGTAAGCCTCCTCTTCTTTTGCCATATTTGTGTAATAATTTGCCTGTTTACTGTCCTCATGTAATAATAATGTTTACTGTCCTCATGTAATAATAAGAGCAATTCTATGCCCTTTAGACCTCCACACATGTACATTTTTCTTTCTAATGAAGTGTAAATGAACATAATTCTATATAGTTACTGGTATGTGGTTACTGTTAAATTATTGACCATTTTTAGTGCACCTTATTAGATATTTCAGTGACTTCATAACCCTCTTACTTAGATATTTCAATAACTTCATGATCCTATTATTAATCATGTAATGAGAAATATACACAATCATATAATTTAGAACATGTGTTTATCAACAACCTTTTTGACTCTATTAACCACATGTAACAAAGTTGACCACAATTAAGCACTTCTTTAACTCTTGATACTTTTAGCCACATATTGGTAATTGTATACAATCACTTCCATATACTTTTGACCACTTGTAAGATGAAATTAACCACATTTTCACATTGTTGCAGTTTGTGACGGCTTTCAAAAGGCCAACTGTTTGAGTTACATTATTACCTTCATTTGCTTGCATGGTTTTGCCAATTTCCTGGTTTTGACTTATTCACATGTGAAACCAATATTTAGGCCCTCTTTCGAAAAATTGCTGCTGCATTGCCTGGAATGGAAACACTATCTTCCACAAAACAAGAAGACATGGTTGACGTGAACCTGAGATCTTCTGCTGGCCATGACTCTCAACCTCAATCAGGGGGATGTGCTTGCTGAATGTGCCTTATTTTGAAGTTCTGTATCTTTTTGCTCTGTTCTACTTATTTTGAAATGTAAAGGTTCATTTGTGTTTTAGACTTTTTACAGCATTTTATAACAGAAACTACAGATGGCAGATAGAACAGCTAATATTTTTTTTACAGTTATTTATTATCATTTTTGGAATCTGAAATATAAACATTCACATATTCACTTTCTTCTTTATGATTGCTTAAAAAGAGATCTAGAGATGCCTATACATGCATTTGTTGATGCAACACAACACAATCAATATTAAAGAAATCAGCTGAGTTAAATAATCTATCAAATGAAATAATTACTTCAATTCAAGGGTGACATAACATAACAAAACATGTGTTGCTTGTGTATGGTTAACTAATTAACTTATCCTACTGGTTTATTAATTTATTTGAGTAGGCTATTTATTTTAACTTAGTTTTGAAAGTAGTGAGATTAACTAAAACAAATGAATAGAGGGTAGAGAAAAAAAGTTTTAAAAAATCTGAAAATAATGACAAGATGCAAGTACTGGTATTATCAGTCTTACAAACAATGTTAAGTTAGTTAACCATAAACAGACAACAGCTGTACTTCAAACGAAGGTACAAGAAATCCCCATTCACATGTGAATAAATAAACTTTTTCAAAATTTTTTTATAAATTAAAATTAGTTTATATATAAATCTTTTATAACATTTTTTGAATAAGTTGGTTTTTTTGGAAGAACTGATATAAGAGATTTTTTTTAGGAAGAACTAATTTTAGTTTTTGAAAAGAAAAGTTAATTTTATTTAATTTTCTTCTTTAAAAGTTGTTATGAAAAATTGATGTAAACAAACCTATAATTTTACAAAATCTCCCTTATAGAATTTTAGATCAATGTGACTTTTTACATTTTGAAAATCGTTTCCCATGGGTATAGTTTTTTTGCATTTTGTAAGTTGCACATCCTTTTACACTTGAGTTAATTGTGTTTTTAGTCCTATAACTTATTAAAAAAATGTGTAGTTTCAGTTGTTCAAATCAAGTTTTTAAAATTTTAGAATCAATAAAAATTAATTCAATTCTTAATTTGCAGTTAAATTTCTAAGATTTAAATGATATGAAACGAATATGTTGCAGGACAACATTCACATTTTTAGTGACATATAAAGAAAAGATATGACATTAAAAATAAAATATTATTTCAACAACTAAAATATCAAAATAAAAAATGATAAAAAGACAGCAGAACTTTACAAAAGAAAGTTTAATATATACAAAAGAAAGTTTATTATTAATATATATATATATATATACTATGTCGCATTGGATACACTTCAAGTAGTTTATGTTCCATTCAATAATAAAAACTGCACCTAGTTTTGCAATTCAAATCTAAGCCGTTCATTTCTGGGAATCTACGTGTCAGTCTGAGGTGAAAGGGACCGCAGATGTACATTTTGCACTTCACTCAAATTTAGTCTTCTAGGATCTCATTTTCATTTCGTTTCATTTACCCTTATTTGCATGCCAACATAAACATCCCTTGAGCAAAGTCTCAAATCGAAGGTTCTGCTTCTCAATTCATCATGCTGAATTAACCCAAGTTAGGTGATCCCTCTCACTCTCTGGATTGTGCACTTCTAGAATTAACCAAGCAAGGATCAAGATTGTATAACACTCTGCCATGCGCGAAATCTGTTTGAGAAAATTCCGCAACCAGAAATCCCATAAAATTAATTAATTGAACTAACTTTCTTCACTGAAGGTCACTGTCTCGGTCTAACATTAATCTTGCATTTGCTTTGCACAGTTTTTGAGTTTTTGAAGTTGTCAAGCTTCAACACATAGAGGACCAACCTGCTTCCGCTCTTACAAGTTACTAGTTTGTGCAAAAGATGTTACTCTTCCAAGCAAAATGCATTAAACACATGGAAACTTTTACTCAAAGGTGTATATCTAGATGGTCTATTACACTTTGTGCTCGTTACTCCGATACTTCCCAGAAGAAGTCTAAGCTTGCTCCTTTGCAGGTTGACCCTCAACTATTTTTTCTACCTCACCCGCTTAATGCGCATGAAAAGGACATGATGTCATTTATATTAAATTTTTGACCACTGCGTGGCGGTTATGGGTGGTTTTGTAGGAGAGACGAATGATGGACCAGCGTAAGATATTTGCAAAAGCAGGTGACGGAGGTAATGGTTGCTCCAGCTTGCGCAAGGGAAGACCTGATGGTGTGTATGTCTCTTTATCATGATGTATAGCCAAGGTTTTGAATTGCAGATGTAGTTGGGTTGTGATTACAGAAATTGTGTTCCAATGCAACTGGAATTGTGGTTGCAATTAGGTAGTAGAGACATTCAATAATACTGTGATATTGTAGCTGTAATGGTAGTTGAAAACCGCAATTTAAGAAACGTGGATGGTGTGCAATGGAGCTGACGACAGGGCTGCTTTGATGTAGGTGGCAATGGGGGGAGAGGCGGTGATGTGATTCTGGAATGTTCTTCCAGAGTTTGGGACTTCAGTGGTTTGCAGCGTCATCTGGTATGTGTTTGTATCTTCTACCAAAATGTTTTTTGAAATGATGAAGTTTTTCATGTCTTAAAGGATTGGTGACACTAATTATTTCTCATAGATAGCCGAGAAAGGAGGACATGGATCATCAAAAAAGTTGATAGGTAGCAGGGGTGCCGATAAAGTAATTAATGTTTTACCTGTTCTTTCTGCCTTTGAAACAGTTCATAGTTTTCTTTTCTGTTATTTAGCCTTGTTCGCAATACAGAACAGCAAGTTCATTCCAAAATCGTATGCTTTATTCAATAGGTTGCCCGCGTACCGATTGGCACTGTACTTCATCTTGTCAATGGTGATATTCCTTCCCTTGTCAAAACTCAATCCTCCACTGATGTAGAAGACCCTTGGGATATTCCAGGGGCACTTGTTGATGATCTTCCTGACCCTGGCCATGGTTCTACCTCCAGTGTTACAACAGTGGAAGTAAAAGCAACACATTCTACTGGCTGCTCCTCAACACAAGCTGAAGAAACAAATGCTAAGAAGAAATCTGAAAAATCAAGACAAGTTGCATCAATAGATGCATTCTCTCAACTCTCCACATCTAATGGAGCTCCTGAATTTTGTACTGAGGATATAGAAGAGAACCAAGAGATAATATACAATGTTGCTGAGTTAACAGAAGAAGGTCAACAAATTGTCATTGCTCGTGGAGGAGAGGGTGGTCTGGGCAATGCGTATAGTTCCAAAGATTCAAGGAAATATGTGACTGTGAAGGAAGGGGCTTGTCAACACACACCTAATCTTCAGGATCCTAACGGTATCCATTCCTCTGTGCAAGCAGGTTCACCTGGTTTTGAGACAGTGCTCATATTAGAACTCAAGAGTATTGCTGATGTAAGCTTTGTGGGAATGCCTAATGCTGGTAAAAGCACTTTACTTGGGGCTATATCGAGGGCTAAGCCTGCTGTTGGTGACTATGCGTTTACTACTCTTAGGCCAAATTTAGGGAATCTAAACTATGATGATCTCTCCATAACCGTAGCTGATATTCCTGGGCTTATAAAAGGTGCACACCAAAATCGTGGACTCGGGCATGCATTTCTGCGCCACATAGAGCGCACAAAGGTTCTTGCTTATGTGGTAGACTTGGCTGCTGCTTTAAATGGAAGGAAGGGAATTCCGCCATGGGAACAGCTCAGAGACTTAATTCTAGAGCTAGAGTACCATCAGGATGGTTTGTCCAATCGGCCATCCTTGATTGTTGCAAATAAGATTGATGAGGAGGGTGCAGATGAAGTATATAAAGAGTTAAAGAGAAGGGTACAAGGTGTTCCCATCTTTCCTGTATGTGCTGTTTTGGGGGAAGGCGTAGCAGATCTTAAAGATGGCCTTAAAATGCTTGTCAATGCTGAAACGTCGTATAAACTTTGCCTAGATCAAATTTTGCTTGCTTAGATAATCATTAAGAACTTCTCTTGTAACGGAAAATCTTTCTTCTTTTTTTTCAAGAATTCTTGTAATTGTAAGTCAAGAAGTCCAAACCCCTAGGAAATATATAAATGGAAAACGTGATTCAATGATGATGCGATGTCCCTCAGTTCCAGCAATCGGACCTTTTATCCTTTTTAGTTTTATCTCCTAAACACTTTTGTTCCCAATTTCATTTATGCCTAATGTTTTGTCCATTTCTGTGTGTCTATATTTTCTGTGCCTCAAGACTTTTTAGCAAACAAGCGCTGACGACGTTTCTCTTTGGTCTACCCTCGGAGCTATTATTATAACTCGAGTGTGTTGCTCAGTATGCGCCAATTCGGAGATATTTTTGCATAACTAACCGGTGTGGGCCTTGATTCTATGGAGGTTAATATACATTTTTTATCTTGAAAATTAAAATACATATAAGTTTAAGGCCTAGAATCAAAATGTAATGTTCCAGCCTAACACAGTAATTGGTAGCTACCTAGCTAAATCAGTGATTGAAGGAAAAATTTGTTTTTAATTTCTGTAAATTCAAATATATGAACAAGAATTTTATTTTTAAAATAATTCAATTTAATCTTTTTATATTTAAGCTTATCATTTATTATTTATGTTTAAAGAAAAGACTAAATTTACATGTCTTTATTTTTAAATTTAAAGAACAACTCAGCCGATTGAGAAAGAAAGTATGATGAGGAAAAAAAAAAACATATTTTTTTCCCATAAATTTAACAAGAACACGTGAGTTAGGTAGCAGTCACCGAATTCCAAACTAGTAACCTTCCGGGTGTCTCTCTACCTGTTTCTTCCTCAATTCATTGTTAAAAAAGTCAGTAATTGACTTGGTCTTCAAAAACCCTAATTTAATAAAAACATAAACTCCCATTAACCCATGCAACTTTCTCCTTTGGAATTTACTTAGCATGGAGACAGATTTTGGAACACGACCAATTAAAACCAAGTCCCCTACAAACAAATCAAACATGTCGTTCTCAAGGGTGTTTTCGATATTCCAACTCAAAAGAATGTCACAAAAAACAAATATATTTGTGCAGTCAACTATAAAAATATTTTCTTTACTGTAAAAAAAAATGCTTTTTTTTTTATTTTTTATTACGGAAATCACATAATCATACACCCAGTTGTTTAAATTAAAAATATGAATTAATAAATTTCAATATATAAAGTCTTGGTCATTAGAAATTTTGTTTAATAAATTTTTGTTCATTATTCTTGATATAAATATGCTAAATACAAAGAATAAAGCAGTGTTGAACGTGTAATATAATAATTGTACACAAGGATTGAAAATTCCTTCCAACAGGACTGAAACTTCCTGGTAAGAAACACGTTCCTTACTCCGTCAACTTTCCAAAGCACGTATGTTGTAATAACGGCTCTTATTCAAAGGCACAGGAAAGTGCTCCAACATTAAAAAGAAGCAACCTCTTTCTTTCTCTCTTCTTTCTCTCACGTTTCCCAAACCTCAAATATTTAACTCTCTCATTCATTCTCCTCTTCAGACCAACGTTTCACAACATTACAAAAATCTTCTACGTACATTTTTTTACCGTTTAAACAACGCATCACAAAACACGATGTCAAGAACAGTGGAAGTGACAGTTTTATCCGCAGAAAATCTCCAAATGAACAGAAAACCCGTAAGAGGAAACACATTTGTGACGGTTCACTCCGACGCTAGCAGCGACGCAGGCGCTGTCACGAAAGTGGATTCCGAGGGTGGAAGCTACCCCTCGTGGAATGAGAAGGTTGTGGTGAACGTGCCGTTGCATGCAAGGTTCATATCCGTTGAGGTGAAGTGCAAAACGTCGTCGTCATCGTCGTCGTTGACGGGGTCTAACAGTGTCGGCGTGGCAAGAATACCGGTTTCTGATTTCATTGGAGGGTATGTGCCGGAAAATCAGTTGCATTTCTTGAGCTACAGGTTGTGGGACGGTAGCGTTAGGAGAAATGGGGTTATAAATATTTCGGTGAGGGTGAAAGTGCCGGAACGTTCTTCTTGTAATTCTAATTCTATGTCGTTTGCGGCGGTGACTGGGGTGCCGGTGGCCGGTAATGGCTCCGCCGGAGTTGTCACAGGGATTCCAGCGCTTTGGTTAAACTACCAAAGAAATCATTGAAAATGTAAAGTTGATTAATTGATATGAGATTGCTCCAATTCATATGCAACTACATTAGTTGGAGAGACTTTTATAGTCCATAGTCTACTTATGTGCCTAAAACTTTCATTATTATATTTAATTATGATAAAAATTCAACTATTAAATTGATGAATATGAACTTAATTTTATTCATATTTTAAATGTACACACAAAAATGAAATTTTGCATATGGAGAGAAAGGAAGAAATCAGTGAAAATGGAGTCAGCTCTTGCAAAGTACAAGTTGGTTTTCTGGGATGTTCAGTCTGTGGCAAAAACCTGCATCATCACTCGTTTTTCATGTATGACCAATTTGACGACAAATGCTTCACTGTACCTAGCTGAATTACTATGTTGTGCAACATTTTGTATAATGTTTCAAATGTAAAAGATTGTAAAGATTTTTGTATTGGTTAATCAGAGTTGTAGGTCTGTAAAACTTGATGGGTTTATTTACAATTTTATGCAGCATATAACAACATTACATGATTCCTTGGTTCATTTCATATTTTCCTAACCTTTTTTTTCTCAGACAATCTTTATGTTTTCTTCTGTCTGTTGCCCGTGGTGACATGGATACAGCTAGACATGCTAAGGGACACAGCAAGACACTTAAGGTTTTAGAAACTTAGTTGTTGCTGTCATTGTTTACAAAGATGCAAATATGCCATTTGTGGTTTTCCCTTCATTTATTAACTTTTATTTTCTGCTTCTGCATCATAATGATAAATAGTTTTAACAGAGTTACTCAACTAATATGGGTTCAAAACATCTTTATTTTGGACAAAGGCAAAATACTCATTTTCCACACCCCACAAAGCAGAATTCCTCTTCTTCTGGTTTCTTTAGAGTGTATATGACAAAGTAGGTGAATAAAAGGAGTCCTAAAACCTTGAGAGCAGGACATGTTCAGAGTCTGGAGTTATCTGTGTCAATTAACAGAAAGCCAAAACTTCGTCCAAAATTATCCTTCTCTAACAGTTATGTTGTTCAAAGTCACTTTGTTTTTGACTTTAGTGTATTGACATATCCAACCTCTCTTTGAGCCTTCTTTCAAAATATATCTGGTGCACTACCTGTAATTGAAACACTATCTTCCACTGAACAAGAAAACATGGTTGCCATGAACCTCATCTTGAAGTTCTGTATTTATTGACTTCGTCCAATTTGTTTGGAAATGTAAGTTATGCAGGGGAAGAGAAAAAAAAATTGGGTTAGAGATCCACCGACAGGTGGGTAGCCTTAACCGATGTGTAGAGGAAAGCCCGAAGGCTGTTCCCGTCCCTGTCAGGGGAGATGCCAACCATCTCTCCTTTTAACGAACACAACCCTGCCACTCTAAACGTTGTATATAAAGCAAGATAATTTTAAATAACTATTCGATGTGGGACTTGATGATTGAGAGGTTGCTATTTTCTTTTTCTTTTGAAAATTAACATAAGTTCAAGGCCTAGAATAAAAATGCATTATTGTCCAATAGCCTTAATTTTCTTGTTCCAGCTTAACCTGATAATTGGTAGCTAGCTTGCTTAATCAGAAGTTAAGATACATGCATGGTAACAGTCACCACAACCAAAAACACGTTTCGATAAAGAGATAATGCCTCTGCCATTACAAATATCCCAAACCCACAACAGTAAAATTAAGGAAAAATGCGTTTTTAATTTCTGTAATTTCAAATATGCGAATCATACTTTCACTTATAAAATAATTGAATTTAATCTTTTATGTTTAAACTTATCATTGACCATTTTTTTACTGATATAATATCAAAGAAAAGACTAAACTTACACGTTTTTGTTTTTAAATTTAAAGAGCAATAAATCAATTTAAAAAATTTAAAGAAAAAGCTAACCTTTTTCCGCACAAAACTTTTATGTTTTCTTCTGTCTGTTGCCTGTAGTGACAAGGATACAGATGGACACACCTTTTTTCACTCATGCTCCAGTTATATTTAAGAAGTGTCCAAGATGTGTTAAAGAGATGCCTAAACGATCAAAAATATTCTTTAATTGTGAATTGTTGAGGTGAGGACGACTATTCTGCGTATGTGTTAGCCAAAATTGACTGAAAATATATGTTAATTTTCTGTTCAACTTCTATGAACACAAGTTATAAAATAAATATTTCCTGGCTAGTGAAGTTGGAAAATGCTATCCTAACCACTGGGCTAAGTCTCTACAGAGAAAGGAGAACATGTTTATTGAAGCTAGTGGCAAAGCTGTCTTTCATATAAATGAAAACTTTAGAAAAAAATTCCATGCATTATTTATTAATTGTAATAGATAGATTACGAATCCAAATAGTCCTTATTTAATATGTTGAAGATAATGTCAATACCTTATAAGAGTTGTAGCTTCCAATATTTAGAACTCTTGAGGACTTGTGTATTTAAAACAAAACACCCTTAAAAAGTTCGTTGTCTTTCATTAAATTTTCAGCAATTTTGTTGGCAGAGATGTTTTTAACAGTACAATATGCTAGGAAACTAGTGATCAGAGATATAAAAATGTAATAATCATTTCAATTCCATGGAATGGGGTGACTTGCATAGTATATGATGCACAAACTATGCCATCACTACTTATTGAGAGAAAAACAATATCACAATTCATAAGGGAAGGGATAATAAATCAAGTGGACATAATATGATATTTCTCTGATTATATAATGAATTGGTTTTGTGAGATTCTCTATTGGTTCACTTGTACCCCTGAATCGTATGTTTCTCCAGCCTTCCAGTCTCCAGGTATGTTATTTGCTGGAACAACCCAAGTTTCTTCTCCCTCTTCTTCATCACTAAACAACATTCTTAGAGACAAAGGTCCACTTGGTGGAGAGGTGGCAGTCCACACCGCTCCATGGCTCCTATCCAGTAACTTGCACACAAAGTTTTGAGTCTGCACCAGGTATGATTGTTATTTACTTATCACAGGCAATTTGATTTAGTAGAAAATATGAATATCTCATCATTGATTAGTAATTATATTTAGTATTCACATTTTTTACCTACTAACTCAAAAGAAAAATTAGTTACAATGTCACATGTCCCGGACACTTGATTAGTTATTATTTATTAAACTCGGATACACCTTACTAACATGTTCCGAAACATATTCCGTGTCCGACATGTATCATACACTAACATGTATAGATCCGTATTTCTGTATCTTATATTTTAGAGATTACATGTCTTTCAGTATTTATGTCCGTGCTTGTATCCGTTTCTGTGTTCATATTACAAAGGTTATCGCAATTCACAATAAGAGTCCATTGGAAGATTGACAGTACCTCACAGAGCTGCACAGCAGTTATGTCTCTTCTTCCTTGTTGATACCAAATCACAAAAGCCAAATAGTAAGGGTTGTTGCTGCTCTCATCTATCTTGATTGTTATATTTTTATCTGGGTAGCTGCATGAAACACTGGAGAGACAGAGAAAGATATAGAATACCAAGTTAAGTAGAAAAATATTGAACCAATGGATTATGCATGGTGAGAGTTGTAGTCATGTTACCGTCTATATTCAATATCAACCACGCCAAGGGCTAGTAAAGAAGCAGCTGCATCAGTGGTTTGAGCCATGCGGCTAAAGGCATGTTTGCTGAGAATGAAATCTGTGTTGTCACTTGAACCTTGGTCAGTTATAACTGCAGTCACACCATTGTTTGAGCAATAGGCGCTGTTGGTACACCTCACCTGTTCATTAACATATCAGTTCCACTTTTCATGAATCACTGTTTTTTTCTTTTCTAATCTCCTGGTGATGATCCTGGTGATAATATCATATTAAAATTAGACTTTAAGTCTAATTTAATTTTATAAAATTGACTTATAAATAAAATTTTCACTCATTTATAAATTATTAAAAGATTTTTTCTCTAGTCGACATACTATTTTCAATAATAAGTAACTCACCTGGTAACAGGCTCCACAACCAACACCATTTCGGTAGAGAGAAGATGCAGCTGATACATCCCCGCCATTCACCGTAGCACCAAAGGAACCAAAGCCGCATGCACCAACTGCAATGAATTTAACAAGAACATATCATATATATAACACTTGTAGTTTTCTTTTTCAATATTGTCACATCAGCTTCACTTCATACCATCTGTTCCATGTTCTTCAGAATTTGGATAATATGCTGCTCGAGAGTGGATGAAACAATCGGTGCATGAAGTATCAGCTAGAGTTTGCATGAAAATCAAGGTGGTAACAAGAAAAGTACAGAAAAGATAAAGCGCCATACGTGGAAGGGGAAGAGGCAAGTGTACAAATGGAGATTAATTAAGGACACTTAGATGATGCATGGATCAAACCACAATTCTGCTATTTATAGAGAATTTGGTCAATTTACCAACTTTGACTATACAGAATGCTGAAGAAAAAAATTCACATTCTGAAATCTGAATGCGAAATGCAGTTGTTTCTCAGCTCTACCCGCTTAATTAGACTACAAGATACATACTTGAGTATATGAAGTTGAAAAACCACCTTGTGACCTTTCAAAACTGTATTACTTTCTGTTTATTTATTTTTAGTTGACAAATAGAAATGGCGTTTGCTCAAGGTTTCTTGAGGTGAAATTCTGGTATGGACACTAACAAATGATGCTGCTTCTGGTGGCTTATTTTTAAATTTGACAGAAAAATGCTTTTAAGCAACTCTGATGATGCTATATTCAACAAGGGATTAGCCAAAGGTAGAGACGTTTGACTGTGAGACATGGTTGACCTTTGCTCACCTAACATAACCAAAGACTCAATTGTTCTGAATGTGATATGTGTAGTAGTAATATAGGAGAAAAGTTAGGTTCTTCTGCACTTTGATACATAACCTACATGCAGGCATCTTCTTGTGTTCTCACTTCTTGGCCAGGCCATGTGATTACTTAACAGTGGAAAATGAATTAGATGCTAAGAAATAAAAAGAAGATCTTAAGGTATTGAATTTGTAAATTTTCATTTTTATCATAATTATTTTTATTTATAGTTACTTGAACTCACACTTAATAATGTCTAAATTTTTAGAATATCTTTTTGAGTATTATTACTTATACCACATATACTACTGTGTTGTGTGACTTCAATGAAGCAATGTTTTATTAATCAATGTAAATGGTGAATTTATTATGTTTTTTTCTCACAGTGATATAATAGTCATTATATCTCATAATAAATTCTCTATTCTATATTATTTTTCTAAATTATTGTGGGTGGTTCTTTCTATATTAAAGCCATCTCCCTTTAATTGAATGGCTACATGTGTATACACCAGTTTGTAACTGATGGTGAGATAAGAAAAAAAGGTATGATATCAAATGGTTAATGCGATGAAGAGAAAATTTGTGGGGGAAAATGTGAAGTAAAAAATAATAATAATATTATTTGAATATTGAGGGCACACAAAGATTAGTACCTGAATAGTGTTGATCCACATCAGCTATGACATGGAACCACTTTGAGGATTTGGACCTCCTTGACAATTATGATCAATTTAAGATTGTTTTGGTTAATTTAGTAGTATAAGATTTGAACTTGATAATTCCATTTTAAATATGAAATAAATTATATTAAAAGAGAAATAATATTTAATTGAATTATATAATAAATATTTATAAGAAAAAAAAAATGAGAGGATAATATGATTTAACACAAGTTCGCTAAAAATCAAGACAAATAAATTGACTTTGGTTAATAGATAAATTTTTTTATAGATGTTATAGAAAATATTTATTATTAGCATTAATATAGGAGATACCGTGTTTATATATTCACATTTTCTATCATGCCATTTTATTTTAATAAGTTAAAATAGTTCGCATTTTAATATTTGAAATTAAAAGAAAAAATTCATTAGTTACTAACATGAGAATAGGTTTCACTCATTGAAACCATACTCAACAATGGAGATATAAATTTGGTTAAAAGCAATTCACTTTTTCTTCTTTCCTTCACGTGGCCTACCAAGTAACCAAGTAACTATTTACTTTTTTTAATATTTATGCCAACATTAAAATATATATTTACTAGTTAAGCATAGAACACATTAAACATATATTTATTAGATAGTAAAATATAAAACGAAAGAGTGGCATGTGACGCATGAGATTGACAGCATAAAATTTGTTGTTTGCCTATGGAAAAGCCTAGCCATTGGGGTCACCTTCCATCAAATTTTGACTCGAAGAAGCAAATTCCTTCTTGGCTTTCCCAGAAATTGGGGTCACCTTTCATCAAATTTAATTTTTTCAAAGCACTTATTTTGAATCAGAAAATAATTTTTAATAATAATTTAAATAGTTAAAGATTTCATACTATATTATTCTGTATGATAAATTTATTAATTTGTATAAATATTATTTAAAATGTGTTTATTATGATTATTAATTGATTGACATTAAGTGTGGAAGTTTTTATGTTGTCGACTAAAAATTATTATTGATATAATTTTTAATATAATTATTGTAAAAATAAATAAATTTGCAAGTTATTTATTATATAAAAATAAATATGGTTTAATATAAAACAAATATTATCAGGTATTTTACTAAGAACTGTGTTATTGAGAAATAGCATATAGCATATCCACCTTTTACTATTCTTTTAATGCTATTGTGCAGATTAGCTTCGATTCATGAACATGCTATTGCTATTGCTATTGAAATTGGTCACGTGATTCACGTGATTCTTCCTGCGTTCTCTCTTTCATAGCTATCTTTCTCTTCTTTCTCTGCATTCAGTAACAATGGCTGCTTCTTCAGAGAATTGCATCTCCAGGTAGCTATCAAATTTTTATTTTTTTTTTATAATACTGAGCAATTTCAATTTTCGTGGACACTGTGTTCTGCCTTTTCTTTACACGTATCTGCAATGACTGATAAAAGTTTCCCATTTTCTATGGCTCTGTATGTCAATGGCACGTTTTGGAAACCTAGTCTGGTATTTGGTTTTTGGATCACTCACCATTCTGTCACAAGTACTTGTTTTTCGTACTTCGGTGGTTTTTCACATAGATCAATCGTTTGTTACAAATAAAAAATGTTCTATGAATGGATGGATGGATGGATTTGTGTTTTTTTTGTTTTTTTTCTGGTTGAGATCAAGATCAATTGAGAACGGAGGGGAGGGGAGGAGATTGAATTTTGCATCTATATTAGATTTCCTGTTAAGATTTACGTTTCTCGACTTAAAACAAGAGCCTTTTTTGTGATTAATTTTGAGCCTTGAATAAAGAACATGAATGTTGGATTTAGCATATACGTGCTAGGTGCCAAGTACTCTTCTGATGTTAAGGGGTGCTAAGGTGCCTCTGTGCCCCAAGCTCCTGCGCTGAATTGCCTTGTATAGTTATTCATAGCATGTGGCTGTGTGGATGTTGGATAGTCCAAGTTGTTTGCAAAGTCCTGTCCTGGGTAGGTTTGCAATGGGGTGATCTTATCAGAGCCAGCCACAGCAGTAGATAACAGAGCATAGTGGTCTGCCGGAAGAATAACAGGAGCCACTTTTGATGGCACCTTTGATGCATATCCTATTGTATCTTAAGCTTTGTTGTCAAAGAAATATCCGATAATCAGTTGCTGGATTGTCTATTGCATTGGTTTACAACATGCCTTTACTGCTACAGCTATGTGAATTAACATTTAATGTCCAAACCACTGAATGCATTGTGTATGATATGTATATGTCGATTTCTTAGTCATTACAATACTGTTTTCTTGTTTAACTGAGCAGCTGTTGGGGGGCTGGGATACCTATAAATTAGATATGGTTTGTGTTGTCAGACATAAGGCAGCAGTTTATGATTTTGAAAGAGTTAGTTAATAGCATGGTATTAAAGCCTCTATAATTGTGTCCTAGTTCCGAAACTCGATTTTGGTTATCTTGATTCTTCTAAATAGAAGTCACCATTCTAGAGAATGGAACGTACATCTGTGTATTATCTATATTTTAAGTCAAAAGGACTCTTGCAGAAACTTGTTAGATATATAAGCCAGTAGTCGGTTACTGGGTATTTGTATTACTTCACCGTAGAAGTTTTAGTATATGGGTATATCCTTAGCCGTTCTTATCATTCATTATTACCTTCTTGTTGTGCCAGCAGCCAGAGTTCTCTCACCAGACTTGCTCCTCTTGAAGCAGTGCTCTTTGATATAGATGGAACACTCTGTGATTCTGATCCTCTCCACTACTATGCCTTCCGTGAAATGCTTCAAGAGGTCGTGTGTCTTTTCTTAGTAGAAAAGTTTTTTAAGTTCAACATATTGAAAAAATATTTTGCTTTTGCAATATTCATTTCAGTCTTTACAAATCATTATAACTAAGTCCATGATCTGGAGCTATTAAAAAACTAACAGAATCTTCTGCGGTTGTCAGATTGGTTTTAATGGTGGTGTTCCCATAACCGAGGAATTCTTCATTGAAACTGTTGCTGGCAAACACAATGATGATATAGCCTTGTCTCTCTTTCCTGATGATCTGCCACGAGGTTTAAAGTTTGTGGATGATAAGGAAGCCATGTTCCGGAAGTAAGAAATGCTTGCTTTCTTTTACATTCCTCTCTCCACCCTTCCCCCATGTGGTCCATTTGAAGTTTAGAAGATAATTATAATTCCCTGATGGATTGTCCAGATTGGCAGCAGAGCAACTGAAGCCTTTGAATGGCCTTGATAAAGTGAGGAAATGGATTGAAAATCGTGGGTTGAAGAGAGCTGCAGTTACCAATGCTCCAAGAGCAAATGCAGAGCTCATGATCAACGTACTTGGCCTCTCAGATTTCTTTGATGCTGTTATTATTGGTGGTGAATGTGAACATGCCAAGCCTCATCCAGACCCCTACCTGAAAGGTCTTGAAGCTCTGAAGGCATCAAAGGATCACACATTTGTATTTGAGGTCTGCACTTCTGTAATGCCTTATTGAAGAATAATTTTTCTGGATATGTTCTTGACACATTATTTTATTTTATTTTTTGTCCGTAGGATTCTTTTTCAGGGATCAAAGCTGGAGTTGCAGCTGGGATGCCTGTTATTGGTTTGGCTACTCGAAACCCAGAAAGTCTATTGATGGAAGCAAAACCTGCATTTCTGATTAAGGATTATGCTGATGCAAAATTGTGGGCTGCTTTGGAAGAATTAGACAAGGCTAGTAGTGCTCCTTCAGTTTGAATTACTAGTGCAACTTGCAGAATTTCTTCACAATAACCGGTAGCGGTATTGAATTCACAGGTTCACCTGCATAATATTGTTGTAGGTGACCACATTACTCATTATTAGTGTTGCTTTGCAGCAAACAGTTAATAATTTCATTGCTAGCTATGAAACGTGGATGCAGTGCAGAATTGTATAACATTATCATATCATTCATAACTTATATTAGGAGGAAGGCTAAATATTTCAATTTTTAAATCTTTGATAAATTTAAATATTTTTAAGTAAATTTTTTTTATTAAAAATTGTCAAATTGATTATTCAATTGAATTTCGTAGTTTAATTTTGCTATTAATTGGATTGTGAATGCATAGTCATTATTCACGTAGTCTTCACTTAAAAAATAAAAATGGCATAATTAAATTTTAATGTGAATAATAAATATTAGTTTAATTAAGTTTTAAATCTTTTATAAATTTATATTAAAAAAATTATTTTGTGTTATATCTTTTAATTAAATTTATGCAATTTAATTTTGCTGTTAATTAAAGTGTTGTTATTACCTTATATTGTTATTATTTATGTGCTTCTATATCTAAAATAAACACGATTAAATTTTCAGTTATTTATAAATTTAAATATTTTTAATTCAGTTCTTATCAAATGGATACATATTTTATGTAGTATCAAAATTTTTATATTTTTCCAATGTAATTTCACACTATAACATGGTTTTTGTAGTTATATTAAAAGGAAGGCACGTCCTATTACAAGGTTAGGGAAGACCACCAATTTCCACAAGAGTGAAATTTATATATCTTCTATCACTCTGAAGATTTGACCAGTAACTTAAAGTCACATATAGTATGCGTGGAACTTGAAATTCAAGTATTGAATAAGTAGTATAAATGTGTCCAACAAAGCCACAACTAATGTGATTTTTTTATTTATTTGTGTTGATATAATTTATTTTGTCGCTTTTTTACAACTTTAATTGTTTACTTTATTTCAATAGTTAACATTGGATGATAAAAATTGTAATGGTTTGTATATGTCAACTAAGTGGTTTGGGATTAGAATCCTCATTATACAAAATTTATATTAAAAATATCATTTTAACAATACTCTAAAATTAAAAATCAAAAACATTAGTTTAGTTTGCAATTCTAATTTAAAACTTTCTTCAATTTTTTTAAGAATTTCTATCTCACCTTTATTTTCAATTTCGGGTGGAAGGAGTTAAAAAATAAAATAAAATATACAACTTATTTTTAAAAACTAATTTAGGGACATTCTTTACCTTGAAACAATCTTATTTGAATCATGCACAACCGTTATTCAGGAAAAAGTAAACTTAATTGCATCTCTAAGACTCTAAGTCACAATTGAATATATAAAACTTTATTTAGTTTTTAAAATTATAATAGCTTATTGGAATGAATAAATTAGTAAAATAGTTATTGAAATGGTGTGTCATAAACCAATTTAGTCTTTGATATTGTAATTAAGAACCAAATTAATATTTAAAATAAATGGAATGGTAAAATAGTACTTAAAATTATAATCATCAATCAATTTAATTCTTAACATTATCATAACAAACAAATTGGTTGACAACTATAAAAAATTAATTACACCTAAGCCTTTTTCTACTTCCCTAACTAAATATAAACATACATTTAGAGATAAAAAAAAAGGTAGAATCAAAATTTATAATTACAGATCAATTTGTTATATTATCATTATTATTTAGAACTAAATGGATTGATAGTTTATAATCTTAAGAATAGTCATTGAAAGATTAAATTTATCGATGATAAATAATCTCAAGACAAGTTGTGTTATTTAATTGATTTCAGAGAATAATTTCACCGACACAATTTCAATACTTATTTTAAGAAAAAAATAAGTTAGGTGATCTATCTATGCCTTTTGAAAAACGTGAAACAACATAATACAGTGTTGTTATACCTGTGACGGTCTTTGGCAGAGTCGACATGTACCATGCTTCTTATCGTGAAGTAAAAATCTTTCTTTTTTCTGCATACCACACCCTTGGATTTCGTTATCCATGACCCATTTGTTCTTGAGAATTCCTTGCTTCCCTAACCATGTTTCCCCTTCGGTGGTAAAATTTTGTCCACCTACAAAAATTCACCTTGGCTGCATCAAAACAAATCTCAGACAAATATTCACCAAGGCTTCTTCTGTTCATTGCCTCCCGAGGTGCTTCCTTTCATCACTTACAACGTAGTTGATGCTGTTCTAGCAGCTAAGATTCCTTTTGAATTTCAAGGACCTTCTTGTTTTCTTCATCCTATTATATCATGTATGTACTTTTTCATGCATGTTGCTACTACCCATTATTCAGAAACCTTCATTGTGTGCTGTTCGTTTGCACTTGTATCAATTTTTTTTTCTAACACCGTAGGTTATGCTCCTTTCATAGTGTATGGATGCATCACTACCCTCACCCCTTTGTTTTCAAGCAAAATTGTGAATTTTTAAGTCAAAAGGGATCATGTCAAATATAAGCTTTGGAATAGTTAATTTGTGGCTTGCTTTGTGATAGAAAAGAAAATTTAGCATATAGCCAATTCCTGATCATTCGTTGAACTTGTGTTTCATTACCTTCATGTTGAGCCAGCAGCATGAGTTCTCTCACCGGACTTGCTCCACTTGAAGCTGTGCTCTTTGATGTAGATGGAACACTCTGTGATTCTGATCCACTCCACTATTATGCTTTGCGAGAAATGCTCCAAAAGGTACTTTTCTTTTCTTAGTATAAAAGTCTTAATGGAAAACATTTACAAAATAATTCAGTTATTTTGTTGCAATATTCCTCTTGTGGTAGTTGCAAATCACCATCACCAAGCCCATGATCAATAGCTATTAGTAAAATAACACGGACCTTGCTGGCTGTCAGATTGGTTTTAATGGAGGTGTTCCTATAACGGAGGAATTTTTTTTTGAAAAATTTTCTGGCAAGAACAGCTTTGATACTGCCTCAGTTGTCTTTCCTGATGATCTAGAACAAGGTTTGAAGTTTGTAGAAGATAAGGAAGTCATGTACCGGAGGTAAACCCTGCTCTCTCTCTCTCTCTCTATATATATATATCTATGTATCTACCCTTCCTCCATGTGGTTCATTTGAAACTTCAGAAGATAACTCCCTGATGGACTATCCAGATTGGCGGAGGAGCAACTGAAGCCTGTGAAAGGCCTTGATAAATTGAGGACATGGGTTGAAAAGCATGGCCTGAAGAGAGCTGCAGTTACCAATTCTCCAAGAGTAAATGCAGAACTCATGATCTCAAAACTTGGTCTCTGGGACTTCTTTGATGCTCTTATTATTGGTGATGAATGTGAACGTGGTAAACCTCATCCCGACCCCTACTTGAAAGCTCTTGAAGTTCTGAAGGCATCGAAGGATCATACATTTGTATTTGAGGTCTGCATTTTTGTGATGTCCGAGTGAAGAAGAACTTGTTCTAGACCTGCTTTTGACATACTTTCTATTTTTCTGTGATAGGATTCTTTTTCAGGGATTACAGCTGGAGTGGCAGCTGGGATGCCTGTTATTGGCATAGCTTCACGAAACCCAGAGGATTTACTGATGAAAGCAAAGCCTGCCTTTCTGATTAAGGATTATGAGGATCCAAAATTGTGGGCAGCTTTAGAAGATCTTGACAAGCCTGGTGCCGATAAGTTGGAATTTCTGGATAAAAACATTTAGCAAGAAGTTTGATAGGCCTAATTCTGATGAGTCTTCATGTCAGAAAAAATAAAAGGCAATTACAATTTATGTTTTGTATGTGACAGTGAACTTTCTACATGTATAAGTTATTATTTAGTCGGGGAAGAATGTGATTATTGTTGGATAGACAGTTATATTACAATCACAGGTGTTTCATTGGGATTAAATCTGCTGTCCACTTTCAGGTCACATTGTCTTCCCCACTTACGAAAAGTTGACATATCCTTAGTTAATACCAATAATTTTTACTGAAATTCAGAAAATGTCCCTTATAAATCACTAAAATTGTTTCAAGAGGATAATATTTTGTGTTAGTTTAGCGTTGGCCTTGAAAATTGCAATCGTAAGTGGACTATTATTTATATCTATAGAATCTATTTTCTCGCAAAAAAGAACCCAAACATGTAAGTATATTGATGAAGTCAGGGATGATGGTGAACCAGAGAAGATATTACAAAGTGGGGACTCCGAAAGAGGCTGTGATGGCATTTTACCTATCATAGAAGAATTAAATAATTAGTCTTGAATGCCTAACTTTTTACGTTAAACTATCCTATAGCAGAATCCTATTATCCTCGACGAGGATATGGCTACAAATATTTTACATTCTCCAAATTCTATAGTAGTGGAAGCCAGGTGCACCATCCAGATAACAGAAAACAACATCTCTTAAAGAAGCGTATGCAATTTATCGTCTGAGAAGAACATATGAACTGTCCCCTTCACCAATATCCAACTACATCCGGGTGCCTTCCTCACACCCTTCAACCTCATTTCTTCTCTTAATTTCATCTCCTCGATATGCCTATCATTTGCGGCATATATGTTACAAAGGGCCACATGACCAGGTGCATTTAAAGGATCCAATTCAAACAGTCGTTTGGCTGCACGCGTAGCAACATCTGTATCACTTTTACTCAACCCACACACTCCAATCAGAGCACCCCAAACAGCATGATTTGGTTCGACAGGAAGCTTCAACACAAACTCCTCTGCATCCTTCACCTTTCCTGCTCGACCCAGAAGATTGATAATACTGATGCAGTGCTCCAAGCTAGGTTGAATACCATAAGCATTAACCATAGCAATAAAAAACTCCCACCCTTTATCAACAAGACCCGCATGAGCACATGCTGTCAGGACACCCAGGAATGTAAGGTCATCTGGGTAAATTCCGAATTCAAGCATGGTCTCGTACACTTTTAAAGCTTCGGTGGCCCTCCCATGATCTGAAAGACCCATGATCATGGAGTTCCAAGATATTTTGTCCCGGCAAGTCATGTTAGAGAATACCCTATATGCATCATCTAGCTCCCCACATTTTGCATACATTGCAATTAGAGAGTTCCCGAGAATCAAATCATCTTCAGACACAGTCTTGAACTGCATACCGTGTAATTGCCGCCCCTGATCTAGATATGCAACTGAACCCATCGCTCCGAATAGAACAGCATATGTAGAACTCATAGGAGAAACACCATGATCCATCATCTCAGCAAATAAGCAGAAGGCTTCAGCAATGAGCTCATTCTGCACATACCCATAAATCATCTCAGTCCACGCAATGGAATCCCTATCAGGCATGTCATTAAACAATTTCCAAGCCTCCAGTACTCGACCAGCGCTAAGATAGCCAGCAATCATGCAAGTTGATGCAACCTTATTCGGAATGGGTACCATGTCAAACAACTCTTGAGCTCTTGCCAACTGACCGGCCCGAACATAACCATTTATCATGGCATTGAAACACTGATCATCACAGTCTTTCAGATTACCTTCAAACACATTGCGAGCAGAATCCATAATACCAAACCCAGAGTACATCCTAACAAGACCTCTATGCAACCTACCATCATAATCATCAATCCGCCAGCTGTTAACAATCAGCTGAGCATGCACCTGCTTGCCAAGGCAACAAAAACCCAAACCACCACAAGCATAAATAAGAGAAACAAAGGTCTCTCCGTTGGGTTCCACATCAGAAACTCTCACCATTTCACTAAAAAGCAGCAATGCCTTTTCATACAAGCCATTCCAAGCAAACCCACCAATCATAGCCGTCCAAGAAACAATATTTTTCTCCGGCATAGCCCGAAACAAACAAAAAGCACCTTCAACATCCCCCTCACGGCAATAACCAGATATCATGCTAGTCCAAGTAATCACATTCCTAAACTCCATCTTGTCAAACAACTCTCTAGCCTCGTCCATTCTACCCCTCTCAACATACCCCGCAATCATAGCATTCCACGAAACCACATTCTTGCAAGGAATCTCCTCAAAAACCATCCTCGCATCCTCCAAATCCCCACTCCTAAGCAACGCCGCCACCATCGCGTTCCACGAAACAACATTCCTCTCAGGCATCACATCGAATACCTTCCTCGCATCCTCGATCCTCCCCGCGTCCGAAAAACCACAAATCATGGCAGTCCAAGAAACAACATTCTTCTCGGGCATGGTTTCGAAGAACTGGAAACCCTCGTTGAGCATGCCGGAGCGGAGGTACGCTGTCAACATGGCATTCCAAGTGACGAGGTTTCTGTGAGGCATTATGTCGAACAGTGTGCGAGCTTCGGCCACGTAACCGTGGCGGGAGAAGTTGGATAGTAGCGACGTCCAGCGAACCACGCGTGCATGAAGGTCACCTCCGGAGGAATTTTGAAGGAGCTTTCGCGCTTCGTTGTGGAAGCCATTGGATAGGTAGTGGAGGAGCAGAGGCTCGTCGCATTCGCATTTGCAATAGTTAGTGCCATAGACATGACGCACACTGCGAAATGAACATGCCAAAATCCTCACCAAGATTGATGAATGGTGACGCAGCATAATAACACATGAGCTTAAAAGGGATCTCTAATTCATCAACCAGTAAAAATTTGTTTCAACATAATCAATAATTTTAAATTTTAAATATGTAATTATGTAAAATAAATAAAATTTTATTATCAACCATGGAGTGAAGGATAATATTGTTCTTTTTCATTTAAAAGTTAAATTAAAAAATTTGTTTAAATAAAAGTTCAAAAGAGGAAAACGGTGCAATCCCTAAAGAGAGCGGGGAGGAGGCAAAACATAAGACAGAGAGAAGACAACCTTAGCCGAAAACAAAGCATGGGAATACTGTGGTGGCGAAAGGGGAATAAACCCAAAGAACCATCTTCATCAATTTCCAAATCCAACGGTGCAGACACAGCCAAGCCCCTTCCGGAGGCCCCAGGCATGAACGGCGCCGTCGAGGTTCCCCGACCACCCAACGCCGCCGTGTCGATTTTCGAGTTCGGCTCCGTCGCCGCCTCCGCTGACAAGGTCACGCTCACCGGCTACTGCCCCGTGTCCGAAGACCTCGAGCCCTGCCGCTGGGAGATCCTCCCGGCGATTCAGTCCAACGCGCCTCAGTTTCGCGTGGTTTTCTGATATCATCTCTCTCTTCTACTTGTGCCGCTTATGCTTGTTGGATTCAGTTTTATCTACTTTTTGCTAAAAAAAAAAAAAACCGTTCGAGTTACTTTTAAGCGAAATTCGCCCTTCTCTTATACTTTGCTATCTCTCTTTTCTTTTCATCTTGTCAATTAGTTAACATTGATGGATGCATGTTATGTTTTGAGATTTATGAATTGTCCCTTCTCATTTTGGGTTAACTATTTGTTATGAAAAGTCCCAATGGAGTTAGGGTCCCATCATACATATGACATGGGTTCGAACAACTCTAACTACTTTGGAAGAAAGAAAACACAGAATAACGTGTGCGTGTCTTGGTTTACTGTGAGTGCTGTATTGAGATATACTAACTTTGTTTCCTCCATCTTATTATGTCGCCCTCAAAACTTAGTTATGCAGAAATTTTTGTCTACTCATTTTCTGCTGTGTTAGATATACTGCGTTTGTGTTTGTTGAAAATACACAAACTGCCTTGGCAAAATAAGCTCTTCACGTTATTTGGTGCATAATCGGTGTTTAGATTTAGGCCATGGTTGCAGTAAGGAAACAATTTTGTCTTTACTTCCAAATCCTTGAAAACAGAGATTGTCTATAAAATTAATAACAATATGATATAAAAATAGACATTTTTTTCCAACCAACGATGTCCTTGGATTTTAGGTCCGTCGTAACCTTAATAGTCTATGGTACTTATTTAAGCTTATCATCATGTAGTTAAGTTTGAAACACAACTTTTAGGCTAAAAGCAAAGAAGGAAGAAAAGATAAGCATTCTACCCTCGTGCGATCCGGAATTTTTCGCATGCTGGTTGCATTGGCATCGCATTTGCCCGTGATTAGTTGTATCTTTCTTTACTCTTGTTTACGTTCCACAACCAATAAAACCTAAAGTTAAAGAAATTTTACAAGATTATTAAACTTTTATTATTCAATATTCCGCTTGTATGAGATTTTAAATATTCAATTAGATTGCTTATGGGGATACTCAATCTTATGTATTTCATGCTCCAACAAGTCGTTGACGCTATTGACGATTCCATTAACCAATTATTTCTGGAGACTGACAGACTTCAATAACGTGACAAGCAAACATTAATACAAATGTCATCGAGTTTGTATTTGTAATCACAAACACGATTGGGAATGTTATCGCATATTTCGTTTTTAATAAGGTTAGAAGAATTCGGTATAAATTGAAATTTGGATATTGTAAGCGCTGCAAATCTGGATTCCTTTATATTTTAATGGAATTGACTAAAACAATGTAAAGATAAAAACTTATTTAGATTCAGAAATTATTTTGACGTATCTTAGAAAAATAACTTTTAGTACAACTTTTTTTATTTTGAAATATAACAAAATCGCACTTGTGAACACAATAAGAAAACTGACAAAGCCGTCTCATTTCTTAACAGACAATACATATTTGACTGAAAGCTACTCTACAATTGGGGGAATCAACAAATCATCGTTACAAGCAAATATGCTGTAGTGAAAGTCACAAATGGAAGAAAAGCAATAGCACATGAAAGGAACAAATTCATTTTTACAATGAAGCAAATCTCGTCTCAGAGGAAACTGTAATCATCTTCATCACTCATCCAAAGGTAACATATTATTGTCAGTCCAAACACGAAGTAGGAAGAAAGTTCCATTGCAAAGGCTCCCCAACCGATAACCCCTGCATGCTTCAATATGCTTGGAATGGCAATGCCTCCCACGGTTGAGGCTCCGGTCAAGAACTTGGTAAAATTCACCCAGCTGCTTCATCATTCACAACCACAAAACAAAAGATTGAAATATTATTCCACCATCTTGAGTTTCTTTTCTTATAAAATTCAATCTAACTTGAATCGGACTGATTTAACAAGTTGTACGATAAAAGTTTAACGATTAGTTTACTCAAACACAAGAGTTCACCTATTATCAGATTCAGAGAATATAGAGTCATTATTCCCCGCAAAGAACAACAAAGGCATTGGAAGAAGCACATATGTCAACACTGCAAGAAAAAAAAAAAAAAAAAAAAAAAAAAAAAACAAGGGGATGTTCTTGTAACATAACAATCCAATCAATAAAAAGAATGAACATACAGTACAGTGGAATCAAATTTCAAATGTGCTTTGTCTCACCACTTAGCATCGGCCACCAATTATTATACAAGGCACATGCCTGAAACATAACACAAATGACAGATCTAAGTAAAAAGTGGCATTTTGACCAACAAGTTACCATCTATTTCTGCACTTATAAATAAAAAAAGAAAAGGTAATACTAACCAAAATTTGTAAGACGACTCCCCCAGAGACCAAAACTGCCAATGAAAGAAGCTTCCCTGTGTTCAAACAGGTACGTATATACCCTGGTAGGTCTGCCATCTCCAAGTCACCTCCTCATGTTATACTGGAGCGAAAAATTAATTAGCACCAGGCTACAAGAGCATTAGATCAGAACAAAATATTAATGAATAAGCAACTCCGATCAATACGTGATAAATTAGATGGAGTTAAACAAAAGTGACAATCTATATTTAGTGCATGTCTGGAATCACATTCAAACATTCAAAACCCATTGAAATAATACTAGCTTTTGTGTTGACAGAGTTTTATTACTAGCTTGCTTATAGAATTAAAGCATCCAAACATAAATTACTTCACATCAAAATCAATTTTAACCACAATCAATTTGTAAACTTTCATCAAACACACTCAAAAGTTTGAATACAGCATCACAATAAATTCACATGTTGCAATCCCAATTTGTATAAGAAACACAATTATTCTACCACAATCTATATCCCAAGAGATCACCCCCTATTGAACATCCAATTCCCTTTCAACATACTTTTACAAACCTAACCATATCTCAGAAATTGAGACCTAACACGAAATGATCAACTGACCTAAAAGGCTCAAACTAAAGCGTAATGTTTCCAGTTGCCATCATGGTAGTGTTTACATAACCATGTCCATAATCAATTCAAAGCAACACTATCCCCAATTCGATTAATCGGATGAAATAGCGGAATAAACAAATTTACTCTACATTCACAAAATACTGAAATAGACCACAGACATCTAACAGCTAAAAAACCGGTAGAAACTCTCGCCTTTTCATATAAAGAACTGATAATTTAAATCAAAGGAGCAAATAAATTGGAAAAAAATCCAGAACAAAAAGCTCATCAAGAGACCAAGAGTTAAAGAAATGGCAATTTCCCCCAATAATAATATACGTGATGAGATGAAAAAATCGGTTGAAGCAACGAAGAGCGTGGGTAGGTAGGGTCTGAAACAAACACGGACATGGTAAAGTTCAAATTGATGCAAGAATCGCTAAGAAAATGGGTACCTGTGATTTTGATTTGTGTTGTGGAACGGTGTCGCTGAACCTCGATGTTAATTGTACTCTGAAACTACCAGAAACCCACACCATTTCGGGTATATAGGAATCAGCGGTCCAATCATCATAGAAAGATCCTCGTTCTTCTTTTTCTTTTTTTTTTTTTCTTTTTCTT
>Ga0209700_100220_pt1 | contig 96722 bp, 35 predicted proteins | sample SiratroredBW_FD_187528 | JGI IMG/M metagenome (GOLD analysis project Ga0209700, IMG submission 187528) | Root nodule microbial communities of legume samples collected from California, USA - Siratro red BW (SPAdes) (version 2) | ecosystem: Host-associated > Plants > Roots > Nodule | place: USA...
AACTTGCTAATCTTGTGGATTGGGTTCATAAATTGAAGTTTTTTTTTTTTTTTTTTTTTTTTTTTTATTTTTTTTTTTTTTTTTTTTTTTTTTTTTTTTTTTTTTTTAAATTACTTTTCTCATTTCTAATTTTTTGTAGTTTTAGTTGAGCCTTGATCCTAAATACTTTTCTTGCAGAGGTTATAACATCAGCAGAATTTCACCCTACACATTGTAATACATTGGCATATAGCAGTTCAAAGGGTTCTATTCGTCTTGTTGACTTGCGGCAGTCAGCATTATGTGATTCTCATGCCAAACTGTAAGCTTATCTTTTGCACATGTTATTGGTTTTTCTTATAGCTTACACTTAATAGTGTTGAGTTTGTCAGGAAAATTAGAGGAAAATAGATTATTCAATTCGTTCTTTACAGGGGAAACCAAGTTTTGTCTATAAAAAAAAAAACATTTTTTTCTGGAGCCTCCTATTATATGCATGCATTTATGTAATTTCTCGTCCCTGGTAGACTCAGAAAATTGTTTATAATACAGATTTGAGGAACAGGAGGCCCCTGGATCCCGATCATTTTTCACTGAGATTATTGCTTCTATCTCGGACATCAAATTTGGGAAGGATGGAAGATATATACTTAGTCGTGATTACATGACCCTAAAGGTTGGAGAGATTTATTATTCCAAAATTCATGCTTTCTTCAATAGTTTATTGAATTGTACCTCATGAAACATGGGTATTTGATCTGAATGATAAGATTCGTGCTTAGGGTGAAAGAGTCATCAAGTTCAATTAATTTTATGGAAAATTTGGTAGAAGGCAATGTGGTGGTTGTTGATACCCATGAGCCAACATTTTTCTGTTCAATTTTTATTTAATTTACAACTCTTTGTTCCTGGGACATTCAATTCAGAGGGTGTTGTGTCATTCATTTGTTGTACTTTGTTTGGATACCCTCTCTACTTGTTACGATCAAAATCCCTCATCTCAATATTTCATCTGTTACTTCTTTGCTTGTATGTCAGTTATGGGACATCAATATGGATTCTGGCCCAGTTGCTACATTCCAGGTTCATGAGTATTTAAGGCCAAAGGTTAGATTCCCTTGTTTACAAAATAAGCAATGAGCCATGAATTACTTTTACTTTATCAAGTCATAGTAACTGGCTCTCTCTTTCTTGCAGCTTTGTGATTTATATGAAAATGATTCAATTTTTGATAAGTTTGAGTGTTGTCTAAGTGGTGACGGATTGCGTGTTTCAACTGGCTCTTACAGGTGTGTGATTCAATTTTAATCTATCTTTGGTTCTGATTTTGTTGAGCCTGCATCTTACTATTTTGTTTAATTTGATACCAGCAATCTATTCCGAGTGTTTGGTTGTGTTCCTGGAAGTACCGAGGCTACAACTTTGGAAGCCAGTAAAAATCCAATGAGGTAATTTTATTCATGAAGCTCTAAAAAATAGTCGTGGTTTTTAATCAGCAATGTAGCATTTATATGAACTTTTTCATTTCCTCAGACGTCAAGTTCCAACCCCTTCAAGGCCTTCTAGATCACTGGGAAACAGTATAACAAGAGTTGTAAGACGTGGTCAGTTCTCTATTTAAGTACTGTTTTTTCATGATATATCTTGTTCTTGTAGTATATCAACCTAGACTTGCGATATTTTGGTAATCTGGAACAGGAGCCGAAAGCACAGGAGTTGATGCAAATGGGAATTCTTTTGATTTCACTACAAAGTTGCTGCACTTGGCATGGCACCCAACTGAGAATTCAATTGCTTGTGCTGCTGCAAATAGCTTATACATGTACTATGCCTGAGGAAGAAAGATGATTGGAGGACATGTATTTGCTTTGGTTGACCTGTTTTTGGGTTGCTCTGGAGAAGGCTTCTTTACCCTTCTTACCAACCATTGAGTTGGAGGCTACATTAACTCACACTACCAAGTGCCCTTCAAAATCTTTAGCAGGAGCTTTTAGAAAAAGATCCAGAAGTGGCTGTTTCAAAATTCCTGGGTAGGCAGACCTTATTTTGTTTCTGGATGGGCAGCATAATCTCTTTTTTTCAATTTTCCTCCTTCCAACCCTAATATTCTTTCCCCCTTTTTCTGTATCTTCTTTTAAAAAGAGAAGGTGCAGTCAATGCTTCATATTGTGTTTGGCTTGCAAATGAAGAAGAAAATGTGATTGTAGCTCTCCTACAACAAATATTAAAGGATGTTCAATATCTGCCACTAGGATAAAAGATAAAATGTAGTTCTTTTCTTTTTACCCAGATGTCTTGTGGGATGGAGCAGTGCAAACCTGCAGTGCATCATTTTTTCATTGATTCTTTTTTGTGTTGGGAATTAATTTGTCACTGTTTCAAAACTTTTGCTGCACTTGGTCAATTTTTGTGTAAAATGTCAAAAGGAAGTAATAATTCTAGGTTGCAATGATGTAGGATAAACTGGATTGTCTCTGCTACCAATTTTTTATGGTTTTCTCACTTGGTGGATTTTTTCCCTTAAAGTGTTGTCCAGAATGTAACGTTATCAAAAATCAATTTCATGATTTGGTTGCTCAGCATTTTTCTGTTAATTGGTTTGTAAAGTACTTGGAAAATGGATGATATTTTTCTCATGATCAATGCTTAAACATTGCACTGGTATTTTTTTTCCTCTGAATATTAAGATTTAAATTGTTATCAGCATTGTTCCTTTTGATATACTAGTTTACATAGATAATTAATGAGAATTTCATTGAGAAAACGAAAGGAAAAGGAATTTAATTAATATAACCATATTTTACCATGCCATTGACATGGCGTAAAAACATTTTATAGTAAGTGCATCTGAATTTAAAATAAATAATGAAGTGAGATCTGTCGCGTGTTGCAAATTTGGAACCCAGAGAAGTAGAAAAGAAGTATTTTCATATTAGAAAAACATAAATTCATTACTTTTTTGTTTTCTTTTCAATAAATATAACTTTTTGTCTCATTACAAAGGATATTTTTTTTGCATATAATTTTCTTATGAAATTGATTTTAAATTGTCTATTTCATTATTTTATTAAATATATTCTTAATTATTTTATAATTTAGTAAAAGAATTATAAGTATCTTAAATTAATAAGATAAGTTTTCTTCCCCCTCAATGATAATGATAATGTTTCGAATTTTCTTCTGAAATTGAAATGAAGTATGGTGATGATAATGTCCTGTGGCAGTGTGAACATGTGAACTCATGAACGTGATCTGTTTTCACCTATTAATTGACAACAATTCATTCTCGGTTGTTATTTTTGTATCTGTCTGTGACCTTTAAGGTTTTCAATCAATGATGCAAAGGAGACATGGTATTGTACATTTTGATGATTCATGTCATTAAATTGTTGGTCACTGTTCATGGATTCAGATCTTCACTCATCATTCCATCTGGCTAGATAGCAAGATCAATCAAAATTATTTGAGCACGATGACTCGTGTGAGGATGGGTGGGGATTGTGACCAATGCAAAACCTAACTTCTGTCACCCATAATGACTCACATAAAATTGTTTGGGTCCTGCCTGTTGGGATTTTTTCTCAGACTTTTGTAAGAGTGTTTCTGTTCTTTTTAGGAACACTATATCATGTTTCTTTTATTTTTAAAAAAATTATTTAAATGTAATCCATTTTTTCAACTTCATTCAATCCATTATCATCTATGTAAAATAGGATTGTGTGACACAAAATTCCTTTATGTAAGTCATATGCGTTCTGAATTTTGGTCATTGAATTTATTCTTTTCTTCAACTTACAATGTCATTACTCATTAAGAATTAGGTGTTTGGAAGAAAATAAGAAAATTAATTATCCTATTAAACAATATTGGTTGATTATATATATATATATTACATCACAAAGTATAATAGCAAAAGGATACCTGCTACTTCATATTATATTAGTTAATGAAAAAATAAAAAAACTGTTATACATAATTTTTTTAAATAAGTTAAAAACAAAATATTTAAAATAAACCTAACAATTCTTCCCTTAAACCAAATGATATTAGATGTCGAGTTTATCGTAGCTAAATTTTGAAATATATTCTTAAAAGTCTTTTAATATTCGAAAAAACATCGTGTTTGATTGGTTTAGTTGTTATATTTGTTAATTGTTATGTTATAATACACCATTTTTACACCACTAGCTTTCGTAAGTTCATGAAAAAAAATGAGAATGAAAATATGTGTTTGTTGCAATCATAAATGACAAAATTCTTTGAAAGCTTAACAGTAAGAGGCTACCTGCAAAGAATTTCATTTTTTATTTTAGAGACTAATTATTTGTTGTTTTTTTGAACACCAACATATTTCTCTTGAATCCATTAAAAAAACATATCATATAATACTTTTTATCTTCTAAATCCCTAGCATAATTCCAGTTTGTGCAAGTAACATTTTTATAATTTCTTCCTTTAATATAAATGATTACAAAATATGTTGTTCTTTTCTAATACTTGAACACCCTTTTTTGTTATTGTAAGTGAAGTTTAGTATTGTTCATATATTTACTGATAAGATTCATCTATAAACATTGTATAAGGTTTAGTAGTTGTGAGATATATAATACTATCAACATTTTCATGATTTAAAGTTTTGTACATGAAACTATTGGATTTCTAATTAAGTTGCCTTTTTCCACACTAAATTTATGTAACACTTATCAGTGGTTTTACTTTATCATCATTATCCATTTTTAAATTAAGCAGAACTACTTCACCAATATGTTTATCCCAATTTCAATGTTTCTCTTCCTTAAATATAACATCCTTGCTAATTATAATTTTTTGTAAGATTGGATCATAAAGCCTAATCCTTAGACTCTTTTATAAAACACAACTCAAGCTTTTATCATATCATTTACCTTTTTTATTATTGTCAGGCACATGAATATAAGAGATACATCCAAAGACCTTGTTAGATTTAAAGGATTGAGTTTAAAAGGGAAAGAGGTGAATTGAAATATCAAATTTTTGTAAAACTTAGAATGCTATCTTTAATCAACTAATTGATTACAAATATTGTTGGGTTATAGATCAATGCACATAAACAAAATCAAAGAAATATAAGAACTGAAGATTAACTAGAGAGATATGTGCAAAATTAATAATTCAAGAGTTACATCTAATTGTTCAATCACATCAACCAAACTTACACTAATATATTGAATTTAAATCAATTTAAACCAACTCTTGAATCATACAAGATTGGTTTTCTCACCTAGTAGCACTCTATTACCATTAAATTGAGAAATCCTGTCCAGAGGTAGTCAAATAACAAAACACATATACAAAAAGTGAAAATAAGATCACTTGGAATAAGATAAACATAATAGAAAATATTTGATTAGGTGAAGAAGTATGTTTCTTGTCAAAACATGGTACTAATCTCGTATTAACAAAAAAAAGCTTCTAAGAATAAATTTCAACTAATAAAAAGGATTTTTGAAACTCGTCTAATCTCATATTACACGATTTCTAAATAAGAAAGTTATATGTTAATCTTAACTCATAAAATTAATTGATTAACTTGTTGTTTTAACAAATTAAAATATGAGAGTCCAAAATCTCATAAGTTTAAAATAATTTAATATGTTAAAAACTTATTTTAATATATTTAAATTGAAACCTCATAACTATTCATAAATAATTCTAATTAATTAAAATGATAATCTGATTGATGAAAATGCTTTATGTAGATATTTCAAACCTAAATAAAAATATTTTAACATATTAAAAAATATCTTTTAATAAACTAAAAAATCCTATCATCAAGACAAGGTTTAATGCATTTGAAAAGCTTTTTAACTACAACCAGAAAATCAAATCATCTAGCATTAGTCAAATAATATCAAATGTTAAGAAGACTAAAAAAAAGTAATTGCCTTATTAAATAATATTGGTTTGGATATAAACCATGTATTCGTCTTACATCGCATAGTACAACAAAAGGATAATTGTTGCTACATATAACACTACAGTCAACACAGAAATAACATCCTAAAAATGAGCTAAACAAAACATTTAAAATAAAATTAATATGAAATTTTTGAAACGTTAAGCACGAATTAGAATAGTTATAATAAAATAAAATGATTAAAAATTTATTGTCCTAAATCTTATTCTATATTCAAATATTTAATAATATGCTGCTAACCCCCCTTTTTTTGTAAGGATCTCCTTTATGTTAGGGCTTTTTGGTATTAAATTTTATAAAATTGTATATTTTTTTTAATATTTAATATCTATACAGTGATTTCATACTTCTGAATCACCGTTTTATTTAACCTCTTTTAAAGTTACTTGAATGAGTTATATAAGCTTTTCACTCTTCATAGATTTTTTATTTTTTGACTGATCTATGCTTTTCACTCTTTATGGTTTTTTTGCCATTGATCTATGAAGAACTTTCTTGAAGTAAACTAATAAATATGAACAAGTAAGCATTGTTCGTTTTTTAAAATTGAAATAAGTATATTAGTATTTTTTATAAATAATTTTTGAACCAGTAAGCTTTTTTCCTGCTTTAACTGACATACGTCATTCCCTTTTCTTAAATTTTATGAATAAAAAAAAGAGTATTGGTGTATAAAAAATTTGACATTTTACTAATGTTTTCACGGGAAACATAATTGTCTTTAATGAAAAAAGGATTCCGAAGTTTGGAAATGATGATACTGATCATAAACAAACATAAGTGACTACATTATATATTTATCTTTCTATTAAAATATGAAAATGATAATCTAATTTTATTTAAATTTGTTTTGGTTTTGATTTATTAAAGTATATGAAAATGAGTTGAGTCATCCTGTATTGTAAATAAACATAAGCGATCTATATTAAAATAGATTAAAAGAAAATTTACAATTAATTATATTGTAATTACAATATACTTATATTTAGCAAAACGTAATAACAAAATTGTATTACAGATTTGTAATTATAAGATTTTATAATTTATTTTTAAATATAAGAGAAATATTAGGTATTTAAGTTGGAATTTAGTTTTGTATTATGTAAAAATGAGAAAATTTAAGAGAAAACACCACAGATCTATTATCTTATGATTTTAAATTTAATATAATCTTATTACGTGAGTCTCGCTTATTTAACATTTTTATATTTTCCTTCCTGAATTAAAAAAAAAAACTGATATAATAATTATAAAATAATATCGATATAATTTTATGATAATTTTTATCATAAAATATTTAATAATTTTTATATAAAATAAAAATAAGAAGTTGGTGATATCAAAAAGCTAAATATTGAGAAAACATGACAGCTTTGGGCCAGGCCATCTTGGATGTGGCGTGTTGGAAGCGAAACGACACAGACATGACACGAAGCACACGCTGCTTCCTTCTCTCTCTTCACATCACAATTCATATATTCTCAAAACTACAAAACAAATCACTTCAATGAAAAAAAATATAATATTAATCTATATTTTTCTTAAAATTGAATTGTGATTCCTTTAAAACTTAAAAACAAAAAATCAAATGATAAAAATACTTTTCTTCCATTTATTTAATAAAAATTTATATATTTTTTAATGAAAGCAAAACAAAATACACTGTTGCAATTTTAAAATGCAACAATGATCTACCCACATGTGTATATGATTGTGTTGCAATGTGCGTCAGTGCTTTTTCACTTTTGGTTATAACAATTTCTTGAAACATGTCTTCTGGAAATTTCTGAAAACAAGATTAAGATATAATATAATCTAAATATTTTTTTTTATAAAAATGTGTAATTTATACAAAATACAAAAAGGTGATACCTCATTGTAAGAAAAAAAAATTAGCTTGATTCCTATTAAACACAAGGTTGAGGGAAACTAAAAGTCTTAATTGTTGTGATTAAAAAAATTGCAAATTTAATAAGTTCTTGATATATCTTTTAGGATTAGAGAGTATCATTCTAATGATTTGTTTGGTGTATCTCTCAACATGAGATGAAGAAATCTTTTGATTGTGTTGAAGGATCTGAATAGAGGAATCTAAATGGATCCATTTGATCAATTTATTGTGATTATTTAGGTTCAATTATATAAATCAACACAGTATATTAATCTTAATTAAAAATAACATTTCAGATCTAAAAGTCAAAAAATATTTTCTTAAAAATCTGTATAATATAAATAAAGTAGATCTTACTATTAAATATATACACCGAGTTTATATATAAATTTTAAGCCATATACATATTTTAATAAAATAACAATATTTTTTAATAATTTATAATTATAGCTCTTTTTTACGAAGACAGTGAAGTATACGAAGTCCATATATTTGTCTAATCTAAACTTTTTCTCTCCAACCCATTAATCATAACAACTCAATTTGTTTTGAACCGAATCTATTTATAATGGTCGGTGATAAATATGTGTTTGAAAAATTGTTGGATTAACAATAATTATGGGATTACAAACAAAATTAATTTAATAGTTGGAAACAAATTATAAGTAAAAAACAAATAAAGAGAAAAGGTTGATTAGTATTAGTTAATGATTTTGTTTATTTTATTTTAGACAGTGATAATTGGGAGAGGGTGATGATGAAGTTGTGTGAAGAGGAGCACATCCATGAAATCATAACCAGCACGTTTTGCTCAGATAATAATAATAATCATCATCATCATTCTTCATTCACTGCTGAATTGTGGGAAAACCCTAACCCTAACCCTAACCCTAAATTTGTGTTTCTATTCATTACCCAAATCAAATCCTAACCCTAATCCTAAAGTTGTGCTTCTCTTCATTATCCAAATCAAATCCTAACCCTTCTCCATTTGATCACTTCCATTATTTTTCATAAAAACATGGCTCCACTCTTCCGAGTGCTCAACCCAATCCATTATTTCCACCACCTATCTCTTCACCACACTCTAACTAATTCAATCTAATAAGTATTCGTGGACCCAAAACTATCTATCATTTTTAAAATATTATTTTAAAAAAAATACTATTTCATTTATCATTATACAGTTTATGTAATGTTTTTGTTTATTTGAGATGGGTGATAAAATAAAATTACAAAGAAATATTTCCATAGAATAATTAGTCAGATTTTTTAATAAAAATTAATGGTTGAAAAGTAGGTAAATATTTCACACTAATGACTTAATTATAAAAATAATTATTGATCATTGTAGAAAATTTATATTGTTAATCAATTAAAATCTATTATTGAACTCTTTTAGAATTTAGATCTAACTTAATTATAAAGTTAACTTTTTAGTAAAAGTTATTTCTCAATTATATGTTCATTTGAGTTTGTGTTCCCAAAACAACTTTTTCACTTCCAACGTTATTAAGTTTGCTATATGGTATGGTAGATTACTTTTTAATGATTTTATAATAAAATTTAATAGCAACTTATTTGGAACTATCACAATCTTGAAAATGATAAAGCTTCTTATCTATCTATATATCTATATCTATATCTTCATCTATCTACCTATTTCTATATATCTATATCTATGTCAATCTATCTATCTATCTATATATATATATATACTATTTTTTTCTAGCTTTTAAATCTTAGTCATTATATGAATTAAGTAATACAACCATTACTAAGCATTTTCCACATATTTAGTATAACTTATTTTGGAAAAACCAGCTACCTTTATTAGTTATTTAAGAAAGTTTTATAAACATTAATTAAAGAGACGTAGTTACGTTTTTAAAACAATCTAATCTTGCATGAACTGAATGGGACAGACTACATTAATTGTACTGTATAATAAAGTTTACCACGTGGAATGCTACGTGTATTATAATTTTGGTATTAATTGTATTTACGAAAATGAGGTATTTGTATTTAAACTTCTGTTATTGACATATAATTTTTTCCCTCTACATTTAATCGTTCGACCACCTTGGATCTAATTAACCTTATTTTTTGGTACTATAATGTCTAATGAATTAGATCAAGTATCTAACCCATTGAATAACATGATAATAAGCATATAGTATTAAATGCGAGCGTCACATCTTATTAAGTTATTCACTTTATTATAAATATATTAGACTATTACTCGTTAACAGAAAAGGTTAATTTACTTTCTACTCAAATTCCTTATTACTACTATTAAATTGAGCAACTTTCTTAAGAATATAAAAGAGTAAATCATATTAATTTTTTTATTTTTTGTTAAACTTCTTTTCATTCATATCATTTTTCTACGTCTACACTAACATTCACTTTAAAAAGAAATACTAATATTTTTATTAACTCTGATCTATAGAATGAAGGCATAATGTATGTCAAACTGTAAAAGTTTATGCATAGAATAAAAATGAAACTAAATTCACTAATATTTTTCCTTTTATTTCTAATAATGTTGGATCGAAATTAAAAAAAAAAAAAAAAACATTTACAAGAATACGAAGTTATTAAGGTAAGAAACTTGTGATCCACATGACCACATCAGATGAGAACATATAGTTGAGAGAGAGACCAAACTTGGGCCACGTCAGCACCACGTCATCATTACAAAATGACAAAAACCATTCCTACGAAGCACCTTCACACTCTCCACTCACTGGGGGTTCCGCCACGTGTTGCGGGTGACACTCGCCACGCTGAGCTGGGGTGACGCTAACTCAACGCAACCATTCCCTCTCCATCCAACGGCTCAGATCTTCTCAACAAACACAATCATTCCCCTTGCTTTCTTCGCACGCCACCTCCCCTGGCCCATTGCCCTTCACTTCCCTCACCGCAACCTTGTCTTATTATTATTATTATTAATATAATAGATTATTAAATTAAACCAGGTTTTTAGTTGATACTTGTCCTTTATGGTTGGTGGGTTTATTGAATTAATTAACTTGATTGAGAAAATCTATATATAGTATTAGTATATAATATAAAAATAAATCTCCTTCATGTGTCTATTACCATAGGAATTTTTGTTTTGTTATTCTTTTTTATATTTTATGGTTACTTTTGTATCACCATTGGTCTAGTATTACACTCTCTGGTCATGAAATGAAAAGTTGGTGAAAGGATTTTGCCTCTTCTAAACTACACTTCACACCAAAGTGAACTAGATTGTCAAATTTTTAATTATCTTTTTATCTCTAAATTTACAGTATCTAAATGGAAGATAATAAATAATAAAAACTATAAATATTATAAAGTACATAAGAGTAAGTGTAAACTCTGTTGTCAAAAAAATCTACAATTTGGAGAGAGAGAAAAAGCAGTGTTGTGATTGTATTTGAGTTGGAAGCTTGTGGTCACTTCCACGCGGATAAACAGAGTGACAGAACAGAGAGATAGCAAACATCTTCATCTTTGTCAACATTTTCTGCACACCGAATATCACACATCTCTCATTTCCTCTTACATGATTCATCTTTTGTTTTCTCCACTGTAATCTTTGTTCTGTTCACTCTCTTTGCATTTGCTTCTTATTCTATGTTCCTAGGTGCCCTATAAAACAAAGTAACTCCCTGAAACTGCTTCTAGATTTAAGGTTTTTGTTACACTACACCTCAGAAAAAAAAAAAAAAATATCCAAGGTTTTTGTCCTGTTCCCACTTTCTCCTCATTGGTGCTTCGTCTCAATTCAATATCTTTTTCCCACTTAACGAAAAACCCTTTTTTGAAGGTTAATTTGGATCCTCCTGCACCAACCAACCACTGACTCGTCTCTCAAAACCACACCATTCTGAACCCATTTGGTGCTTGAAATTCTGGTTCTTCTAGGATGCAAGACCCTGCAGCATTCCAAGGTTTGAAGCACCCTCAGTTTCCGGAACAAGAACAACTCAAATGCCCGCGTTGTGACTCCACGAACACCAAATTCTGCTACTACAACAACTACAACCTCTCTCAGCCACGCCACTTTTGCAAGAACTGCAGAAGGTACTGGACAAAGGGTGGAGCTTTGAGAAACATCCCTGTTGGGGGTGGAAGCAGAAAGAGCACAAAACGTTCATCAACCTCAAAACGCGCTTCTGCACCGGCTTCGTCTGTGGTTTCTGAGGCTGACCCGACCCGGATTTGCACCAACCCGGTTGAGCAAGAGCATCGGGCGCTCAACATTGGTGGCACCTTCAGTTCCCTGTTGGCTTCATCTGGGCACTTTGGAACCCTCTTGGAGGGTCTGAATCCAACTGGGTCAGATCTCAAAATGGGTGAATTTGGGGAGGGTGTGAGTTCTGACCTGGGTTTGAATTCGGATTCGGGTTCGGGTTCAAACCCGGTTTTGCAGCTTCAGAGTAATGCGAGTTCAGAGGGTTTTCTGGGTATGCAGAATGGGGAATCAACCTGTTGGAATGGTGGTCATGGTTGGTCTGATCTGGCAATATACACACCTCGCCCAAGTTTTCAATAGAAGTTGCGGAAAAGAAATAGTTTAGTTTATGAATTTCTCTATGAACAGTTGTAGGAAGAAAGAAAAAATGATAAGGTAAATTGAGTTTCTCAAATTATGGATCTCGACAACTAGAGAAGTTAAAAATTAAGTTTCTGCTAATTTTACCTCAAAAGGGAAACTTAATTTATTTTACATTTTAGTTTTCTTCTGCTATAAGTTTTATAGAGAAGTTTATGCAGTCATCCAATCCAGCTTCTGAATTTTACAGTGATTGTTCTTATATATAATATATCAATACACTTAGATACTATGGTTGTGTAAAGAGTTACATAATTTCATCAAGCCTATTGGTAGCATGCTATGGAGGATCATACATACACACACCAGAAGGTCACTGAAGCAGCATCCTTTAGGTAAAGGCTTCTTGTTTTTTCTTTGTCAAATTATTATGTATGCTTGTGATTGGTGTTCTTCAAATTTACCAATGGTGAAAACTAGAAAAGAGAGGAAAAAATTTTATTTTTTTGGAGGAATGTGAGTGGTGACAGTGGTGATCACATGTAATTTGGTACATGTTTTTTGCATAGCTTTTGAAACGTCCTTGGATATATGGAATTTTACATGCCAAGTTGTTGTTGTTGTGTATTATATTTAGATTATATTTAAGGGTATGTGGGGATGATAAGAGGAAATCTAAAGTACACCATTTGAAGTTGTATCTTGTCTGTATCTTATGAATGGAGGACCTGACAAGTGATGACACCTTGTTTCTTTGCTCTCATGTTTAGTCCTGGTCAATGTTTTGAGTGATCATTGTTAACTCTTTCAAGATTTGGTGTTATTTACTTTAACTTTAAAATCCAGGTTGTTCAGCTTCTTTTAGTGGATTTGTACCAAATATGATCAAGTCATTTAATGTATTTTCTGATTTTACAATGTTCAATTAATTAATAAGTGTTTTGTATATAGTGTTACTACCACCACTTTTTTCATGTTATTGAATTCATTCAATTTCTATGTATAGGTATAATATATTAAGTCAATGTATGGATTGCAAGATCCCACAAAAAGATTGCACCAATTTCTATCTTAATGAGCTCCCATAACTAAACCCAAAATGAATTGATTGTGGTTTTGTGGTGGAGAAGTGTGTGTTGTTTAATGGGTGTGTGATGATGATCTTAGTTCTGAAGTGGTGTCCACACACCATGATGTGTGTTAAGATGGACCACACTGTGTGTTCTTAGTTACCAGTTCATTTACGATGGTGCACATGTGTGGGGTTGCCAGCTAATTTTGCCGTCAGATTCATGTATGTTTAACTTTGAAAACTTGTGGAAGTTATGTTGTTAAAAATAGTACCTAGCTAGAACAATTGTGCTTATTTTATTAATTTAATAAAAATAAATAAATAAATAATATCGGATCTAATATTGATTTTGATTAGAAAAAAAAGTTTTTCAATAGTTTATAATTAAGTTTAAATTTTATCTTATAAATTGATGTTATAAAGTTAAATTAGATTTAAAACTTATTTTTAATATAATATTAAAGTCTATTTTATAAGATTATTAAATTTATTGGGTTATGGTTATGGAATCTATTGAGTTATTTGTTATTTGTTATTGAGTTGTATTATTGGATTTTTTTTTTATATATATAGTCTAGTACGAGTTGAAAAAATTTGTTATTTTTTTTTATATATATAGTTTAAGTTACGAGTTAAAAAAGTTTGTTATTATGTCGTATTATTGGATTATTTTTATATATATAGTCTAACTTACTAGTTGAAAAATTTTAATGTGGGAAAAACGTGTTAAAAATTTTTTAATGACTAAAGAATAAAGTTTTTAAATAATTTATAAGAAAAAGGTGTAACAAAAATATTATAATAATTATTTATTGTTTATTACAGTGTGTTTGAGATTTATATCAATTAGAGAAAAAGGTGTTTCGACTGTAAATTTTGCCTTATATATTTTTAAACGGTATGTGTATGTTTAAGTTCCAAATTTAATTTGATGTTTGGTCTGGTTTGAGAATGAAATAACACACGGCATGGATTAAAAAATAGTGTATAATTTTTTTAAGCATACTAATGACTATTGCTTGATTCTGTCAGTTTGGTGTGGAAAAACATTGTTAGATGGAATTATGTTCTTCATGTCGGCAACGTTTCTATCTTAGTATATATTCTTAAACTTCTGAAGGTCAATATCAGTCTACACAATTTCATTCCTAATTAGGTATCTAAACATAACCTTATTAAATAATTACACAGGAAACATAAAACAGTAGTTGTTTAATGCAAACATTAATAAGTGTAAATAATTTTGTATTGATTATTTATGGCTTAGTAGTGATAGATTTTTATTTAAAAAAAAACTGGTCAAAAACATGGAAAAAGAACAAGAAAAGGGCACTTTTCTTTTAAAGTTGATATTGTTCCATTTGAGTTTGAATTTGTGGTACTTAATTTTATTTTTTCAAATGTGAAACTGAACTGGGAGCATATCTATGGTTGTGTACTTGACCTTGTAGAACACACAAAGAAAAACTTGTTTTCTGCAATCAAAGTTAGATATTTGGAATATCAGAATCCACATTGCAGGCTTTGACTAAGATTGTTATAAATGAAGAAGAAATAAGATATGGCTTAGCTTCTTCCTCTCATAAATGTGATCCACGTCACAAACTATTGTTTCTTTCAGATTCTCATCCTCATGTTTCACCATCAAGTTTTGTCTCACGTTAAATAAATAACAATATGATATACAATTAAAATTTTTATACTTCTATTAACAATTTTTTTTGGTTTTCATAACCTACAAGAAATTATTTCATGTCAAAAATTAAAGTATTTTTATTATATAATTAATAAAAAATAAATTATTTTTCATTTACTTAGTTTACTACAATTCATAAGGAAAATGCCTATATTTTTACTAGTGATAATAATAAAAATGTGATGGAATGATGAGATTATTATTATTATTATTATTATTATTAAGTATAAGGCCAAAAACAAATTCGAATGGGTAATAATAAGGTATGTTTATTCTATTAATATGAAAATTTAAATAAAATCAATCAAATTAGTTAAGATTTTTAATTTAATTGAATTGAATTTAAATTAAACTAATTAAACATACTGCTTTGAGTATAGATTTGAGATTTAACAAGTTCAATCAATGACATTATTTTATTTTTTATTAATCATTGTGTTTGGAATTTTATGGTATAATTATAAAAATTTTTTTCTAAACTTTGCTATTTTTAATTTATATAAGTCAATTATAGTTAAATATTTTTTTTTACGTTTTAATATTAGGATTATGTATGGATTTTTTAACAAAATTATATTTTTTTTTTCTTTTTCGTAGAGTAAAATTTTACATATTTGCTTAACATTAGATTCAATTATCTGGACCAACTTATTTTTATTGGTTTGGTTGGTTTTAAATTGTGTAAAAAAAATTAAAAATTTGAATCAATTTAAATTAATAAAAGCGTACAGACTTAAATAAGCCACAAACAACTTAATTTTTTTTTGGGAAAGAAATCCCTCTGAAAAATAAAACTTTAGTAAGCATCTACAGAAACTATTAGAATTAACCTTTAACTCTCAAGTTTTTGTATTAATATATATAAACAAGAAACTTTAAAAAATCATTTATAACAAAAATATTATTAAAATAAATTTAAAATTTTATCATATTTATTGATGGCATTTCATAAACTCTTAACACTTCCCTCAAAATATATTTAATTTCAATTCATTAAATGATCAGATTGTTTCAATGGGTAATATGAAAAATAATCTGTTTTCCAGTGGAATACATTTTGAATTTATTAAATACATTACTTGTGAAATATGTATTCATGTCTGTCCTATAAATCTATCAATTATTGACTGGAAATTAGAAACTGATTGAAAGAAACGGTTGCTTAATTATCATCTATTTAAATTATAATTTTAATCCATAATTTTATGTAAAAGCAAATTATTTTTAATAACTAATGTTGTTTAATATATCACATTTAAATTGTAATTTCAATCTAAAATTTTATATTAAAACATATTATTTTTAAGTGGTAATCTTGATCAACATACATATTTAACTAATAATTTCAAAATAAATTTTATATAAAATAGATTATTACTTTTATATACGTTTTGTGTTATTTGAATAAAATGATTTGTTTATTATTATAACTATTTTAAAATAATAAAACTAGTATATATTTTTTAAATATACGATAATACCAATAAAAAAATTGTGTTACATGCATTCAAGTTTCATGATTTGCAAACACCAGCTGTAGTTAAATTCAAGTAAAAAATATATTGTGTTACCTTCATAAGTTTCATAAACGCCAGCTTCAGTTAAATTCAAATAAAAATATATATTTTTTAACTACATTCTTAAGATGCCTAGTATGAATGTGAAACTTAGGAAGAAATTTAGCTAAAAAACATATTATAATTTTAAAAAAAAGTATGGTAAGTCTGATCATCCCTTCTATTCTAATTTTGGTGTCAATTTTCTAATTGACTGAGTTTCATTATAATACATATTTTAATAATAAAAATATAAAATATTTAACTTTCTAAAATTATTATATCTCAAAATTTTAAAAATGTAAATTTATAAAATATATCATGCTACTTTAAGAAAACTCCTAAGATTTTATAACTACGGTGATTAAGCTGATTATAATATATATATATATATATCTTCTGATTAAATCAATATTCAATTCCATCTAAATAAAAAAATATTTTTAATTAATTAAAAGAAATTCATAATTTAGTTTAGATTTTATTATTATTATTTATTTAAAAAATATAAAATATATATTTTTTTTTGGTTTTTTTCATCTTCTTCATTATTTTAGAAATATAGTTTATATCTGATAAATCACACAGCACCACATTCTTCATTTTTAAACCCTATCACACATTCTTCATTCTCAAAACAAATCATCACACATCCTTCATTTTAAAAAACAATTTACTCTCTTCTCATTCTTCAAACACAAACTCACAGTTTTCGACTTTTTACTCTCATAATCTTTTATCATCCAAACTGAATTATAAACATGAAATGGAGGTTATTCTTATTTTATTAGTTTCTCAAGCATTCAAAGTATCAACACCTATTATTCTCATCCTAATACATTTACCTGTCACGACCATCAACTTCTCTTCCATGCGGGAACGTGATGGTTGAATGGGCCCAATTTGCAAGTTCTTTTTTAACTTTTTTTCCATCTTATCTCTTTAAAAAGTACTTGTTTACATTTTTTAAATCCAGTATTCAGTTTATCCTACCAAATAGAAGAACATCATTCTCCAAAAAAAATATTATCATATAAACAGAAAGAATCGTAATTTCGAAAACATTATTATCATACAAACAGACGCCAAAATCATTTCATATTAAATCATAGTAATTTCCAAAAGCTTAAGTATTTGGTTTGCAGAGGCCAAAATAATTTCATATTAAAAAACATATACTTTCTAAATCAAATTCTGTAACAACAAAAGACCAAATAATGAATAGTGAAAATTGGATTTAATAATATGTTAGTCAAGAGTAATTTGTGAAATATGAGGCCTGATTTTAAAATATAAAGATTTAGATAATTTTTTGACTAAAAAAAATTTAAGTTTCCTTATGAAATTTCTTAAAATTTCAAAATACAAGTCTATTCATAATTTTCGGGAATAGTTCGAAATTTTGACACCAATATATTTAATAGATTTATTTTGTGTTCGCTGTTCAATAATTTGTTTGTATGAATTTGATTAATAATTTTATTTTATTTTTTATAAAAAGGGTACGTATCTAGATTGAATCTTATAACAGCGATCACTCACTATGTTTGAAATGGAACGAAACTACTTCTTTTCTACTAGATAGGTGGCAAGCAACACAATCTAAATGTATCACCATTTAAATGTTATTCAATATTATTTTAACATAACGTTCTAAATAAGTATTTTTTTTCATTCTCACACTATCAATAAGTATTCCTTCTTCTTTTAATGTCCATATAATATAATATTAATTAGTATATAAAAAATGCAAAAAACAGTTGTACTAATAGCATCTTTCTCTAATATTAACCTAATATAATTTAGTAAAAATGATTAAAATTGATTAAAATACACAAAAATATTTAAAAAAAAGTTGAAAATGATTAAAATATAACCATCACAAAGTCTTTGTCAATTGATTCAAAAATTTATGTTTTTCAATGAGACTAGTATTAATTTATAACTTTATTTCTTCTATCCCATCAATCAAATTATTTATAATGTCCTTTTTTTACACTTATTTTATTTTATTATACTAAGTAATCAATCAAATATTGTCCACCACAGTCAACTGAATAGTCTTCGTTCTAAAAATATAATAATGTATGTTACTGTCTTGTAAGTTAAGGAGTAAAATAAAATTATAATTAAAATATTAATATTAATATTTTAAATTATTAAATTTTCTTACTAATTTTTTATGGATAAATAAGTGTGTAAGTTTTGATAATGTTAATATATTTTTTAATGATTGAAAACTTTTTCTAATATGTTTAAAGTAGTAAAAAAAAAGAAATTATAAATGGGATGTGAGCACTAAACATGCATTTATTGGTTTTCATATTGAGGTGGGATGTATCTTTGTAATTGACTAGGATTGGAAGATGAAGAAGATCTGGATCACACTCTATCTCATCACTCATAGAGTGTCTTATTATCTATTTTAATTATACCATATATCTCAACACATTACACCATTATCTTTCTAAGCATAATTTATTTATCGTTTGTTCGAAAAGACTAAAAAACAGTTATAAAGAATGTAACATGACAACTAAGATATCTTAATGTAAGAAACTCTTCCAAAATATCAATGAAAACGGCTATAATAATGTCTAACAACAATAATTAACTTCAATAAAAATTTGTGTAAGCAATTTTGGCACTATGTGGTAATGAACAAGAACTCCATGAGTTTGGAAGCAATTTTGGCAACTTTGATGATATGGGAAACATTATCATGTGGTGGTTTCAGTAATGTATGCTAAGTTAAGGAAGTTCATTACCTGATTTATCTTGTGGTTGCATGCTTTGTATTTTCTTTGTAAAGGACAGCTTTCCATTTTGGATATTTTCACCATAACATTTACTAAACTCGTTTTGACTATATTTTTAAAAAAATTGGTTTTTATAATATCATGAGATCTTAAACATATTTAAGATAGTTACAAATATTCATTTTTAAAAATTTTAAAATCTTGTCTTTAATATATAGTAATATAACATTATAGTTTATGTTTTGGCAAACAAAGCAATTCTTGAAGAAAATCTCAGAATGCCATGCATCAGTTCAAGACTTTGAAGGCTCAGTGAATCTTATCAACTTTGTTATGTTCTTCTACAATCAGACAAGAACCAACAAGTTCGAGCTCAAAGCCACATTTATCAAAGTATAGGTTATGTTATATAGGGCAGTTTTGACCAAGAAAACACTTATTCCAAAAGACATCAGAAAGCAATCATGTGAATGTCAAACTTAAGAAGAATTTTGGCTAAACAATCAGAAAAGACCACAGAAGTTCTTTCAAATTGAATGCAGATAACAATACAGAGTTATTAAACTGTTATTTTTATTTTTAACAGTATTTTTTTTTCTTCTGAAACAAAAAGTTAACACACAGAAACTGCACTAAATCTTGAAAGCTAAAATAGAAGATGAAGAAATGTATAATTTATAGTAAAAGATATAGAGAAAATACAGAATCTTTATATATAAAAGGGAAATATGGTTGGAATATTTATTTTCCTATTTAAATAAAGGATATAAATACTATTCCACTAAAAAGTATTTATTATTTTAAATAAAAAAAGAATATTATTTTGAATAATATTTTAATATGATTTTCGTAATCAAATAAATGCAAAAAATTACATATTACTTTAATATTGAATTTTAGTTATATAATGTCCATTATAATTCCTATTTTAATAATAAAAGATATAAATATAACTAAAGGTGATTTTTACTATTTTAATAAATAAAAGATATATATTTACTATTCATCTTGTAAGAATATCACTTTATTTTTTATTTAATGAAAAATATGATTATAATTATCGTAAACTAAAGGTGATTAAAATAAATAAAAATATAGCTAAATTATGGATTAAATTTAATAAAAAATTCAATCCATATTTTAGTTTAAATTTTATTAATTGTTGAATTTAATTAACTTTAAAATTTTATTGTTTTCTCTCATTTAAAAAAATATATATAAAAAAATTGTTTTTTTAATCACCTTATTATTTTAGAAATATAATTTATATTTTTATTTTATTTTAAAAAATTAAAATATAAAATTTAATTTCATTTTCATTTTCATAAATAATAAAAGAAAGAAAAAAAAAATGGTCCAGGAAAAACACAGATAACACAGCATTCTTCATTCTCAAAATCCGTTCTTCATACATTTTTCATTTAAAAAAAAAACACAGTTTACTCTCTTCCCGTTCTTGAAACACAGAAAAATCCACTCTTCACTTTGATAATCCTTCACCATCAGCAAGAGAAGCTGAATTGCAAATCTAAAAAAAAAAAAGTTATTAATATATTTTTCATTGTTTCATTTCCATTGCACAAGCATTCAACATAACACGGCCTATTATTTTCATCCTAATGTATTTACCCTGTGACCGCCATCACCATCTCTTCTGCCGCCGGAAACCCCTGCCACTGTGGACCGTCGTAAATCTCCATTCACCTGCGACTGTTATGGTCCTATAAATTGCTAATGAAATGAGGGCAGGAATGCAAAACGTAACAGACGATTTTAATTTTTTACAATCTCACTCCTGTAAAAAAACTATATATTTCTAAATGTTTTATCATCTCTTTTATTCGAAAAGTTTTATTATTTCTTCTAAATAATCAAAGTAAATTCAAGCTAATATCTAAAAACAAAATTAAATTTTCAAAAAATATCAAATTTCCAAATATCAATTTTTTTAATATCAATTGTTTAAAAATTAAAAAAATAATATAAAAAAATTTAAAATTAAAAAAATACTCAAAATAATCAATAATCTTTTACTAAAATTAAGTGAATCCTTATGAAAATTCATAGAAACAATCTTTCTCAGATTTTAAAAATTTATTTTTTTTTATATTTTTATTTGCTTATTTATAAGCCTATTATGCTTATATAATTAATTGAGTTTATCTATAAATATAAAATATAACAATCTTAAGTCTTCATTTTTCGTCTATGACTTTATGTTTCTCAATGACACTAGTATTAATTATTAATATATTAATTTATAATTTCATTTACTCTATCCCATCAATCAAATTATTTATTATATTTTTATTTATTTTTTTCTCTTTTTTTCTTAATTCAATTCACTCTACTATTTTTTTATATTTTTCTTTTCTTACTTTGTTTTCACTTTTTTATTTTATACTCAATAACCCAATCAAATATTACAATGTATCCACACAGTCAACCACAAGCAATTGAGTATTATAAATACTATTTCACTAAAAAGTATTTATTATGTTTACATAAAAATTTAATTTTATTTTGAAAAATATTTTAATATGATTTTAGTAAACAATTTTAATAAAAATTCAAATACATGCAAAAATATGACATATTACTTTAATATTTATTTTTTAGTTATATAATGTCCATTATAATCCCTATTTTAATATATATAATGGAAAATGGTTGAAAACTTATTCTTTCATCTCAGATAAACATATCAACGGTATTTCAAAGACTTAATGTTATTTTAAAAGTATTTTAAGATTATCTCTGTTCCATAGTTTTTAAAATATAGTGCTTATATATCAATTAACAACAACAATAGATATCCTATTTTTTCAAGTAATTTTATTAAAATAATTCTACTTTTTTATAAACATGTTATAAGAAAATACTTAATTTGAAAACATATTACGAACAAAGATATAACACTTTCTTTATATAACTAAAACTATAATTATTTAAAATATATATATATATATATATATGGTTTTCGTATATAGCATCACAAAACGACAAAGTACAGTTATATTTATTCATGATATATCAGGATAAATTAGTTAACAATCAACATTATTTTGTTGAATATAATTAAATATGGAAATGTGCAAGATTACTGTTCTAACAAAGATTAATAAAGAAAAAAATTTGCTATATAATTATTTTATATATATATATATATATATATATATATATATAACTATTTATTATATATATATATATATATATGACTATTTATTTTGTAAAAATATGACTGTATTTTTTATTTAATAAAAAATATTATTATAATTATGATAACTAAAGGTGATTAGAACATAAATTTTTACGATAAATTTTAAATTATTACAGTGTTATATTTATTCATGATATATCAGGATTTTGTTGAATACTTCAAGAATTATATAATTAAATATGTAAATGTGCAAGATTACTATAATTATTTCTAACAAATCTTGCTATATATTAAGGTGCTGTCAATAGTCTTGACCACAAAAAGCTGCCAAGAAAATATATTGAGACAAAGTTTGGAAAAAATTTTGGCGAAATGGGAAGAAAAACTTATTCTCCATCAGCATCAAAAGGGTCATCACCACCAATGAAGAAGAAGAAGTTATGTTGCAGATATTGTGATAAGAAGTTTCGCAGTTACCAAGCTTTGGGTGGACATCAGAATGCACACAAGGCAGAAAGAGCAGCATCGCAGAGAGAGAAGATTCTTAGCATGACTTCTGATTATGGCAAAAATTCATATGTTGATGGCTTTGTTGATTCAAACAAAAGTTATGGACTCAGGCACAGCATTAGGGGTGTCAGCACTGTCCATGAATCATTTTAAGCCACAGCATAGTTTGCCACAAATTGGACTCAAACATGATTCTTGGTCAGGGCACTATAGTATGGATTATGTTCAAGCTACCATTCAAAGGTTGGAGACTATGATAACTGAAGGGAGTGGATTTCATCAACACCAGAAATCATATCAAACTTTAGTTTTCCCTATACTTGGAGGTGGAGCACCAAATTCAGGGTCACGATCACTCTCATTGTTTGATTCTGGTTTATGTGATAAGGGCAGTTTTTGGCAAGCTAAGGATTCTTCAGTGATGTATCAGAATGGAATCACGCAGATGGTTGATCTGAATGTCAAGATTTCATGTGATGGTAAGAATACTTCTGAAGAAAATAGTTTTTCTCCAATGGCTGCCAATGGAGATGTGGAGGAGCTTGACTTGACTCTCAAGATTTGAAGTATCAATCTAGTCTCAGTTGCAGAATATCTTGTATATTCACTTCATTCTCCTGAGATTAGAAATTTAGGAAACAAGACTTTGTTTCTATGTTTTGTTTTTTATTCTTACTTGAATAAAACTATGGTCTATTTTGTTCTGTCAATAATATTGATCTTCTCTGAGAATTTTTTATTTTTTTTCTAAATAAGGAGGACCAACAGTATGTTTAATTTTTTTAATGGTAATATTAATTTTCTTCTTTTGTTTGGCAGAATTCAAAATATATTTTTACTTTTCTTTTGCATTCCTTCATTTTATTTCACTTCTATTTCTATATTTTGTACGTTTTAATATAATGTAATTTACAAAATAAATAATAATAATAATATATTTTATGAGTTATTGAAATGATGAATCGATTATTTAATTGATATTAGATCTCTATGATAATCAGTAACTAATTATTTAATTGATTGATAAAGAATATATTAATTAGATATTGTAATCTGTGATATTATTATGTATTAATTGCTTGTTGAGGATTGCGGGTGAGAGTCGTTTACTAGACTGCATGAAGCAATATGCTAATTGCAAACATTATATTGTTGGAATTGACATTGTCAATTTGAATTCCTTCTTTCAGGTATGAATTCCAGATGCTACTCTTGGATATGCACAAGCTGCAACAGACAAACGTGTAATTGCTTGCATTGGCGATGGTAGTTTTCAGGTTACAGCACAGGATATTTCAATAATCACTCAAATATCGTTTGGGCTTTTTAAATATGGTTGAATTTGGTTTCAGTCCTCTAAATTTTTTTAAAGAAATTATACTCACACTGCTGAAGTTTCTTAGAATTGCATAACTTCCTTACTTTTTTAACATTTGGAGCAACCTTCCTTATGTAAAATAGGATGGATGGGGACACTATGTTTTTCAAACAATTAAGGGGAGTTAGTGCAATTTATAAAAGTGTCATTGTAATGTTTCTTTTTTCAAAGGATATTAGTATAAGGGTAGAAGAGAACAATTAGACTGCAGATTTTGTTAATTACTTGACAAGAAAAAAAATTACTTCAGAATTTCCATTAAATGTTTGCTTTTCCAGATTTGTACCTGGGCTCTCCTGTTGTAATCAGGAACTATTTATAATGAGATGTTGTGTAATGGAATTGTTAGTGAATCAAAGGAGATATAGCCATTGTATGTAACTCCTATTTGTTTATTCCTTATTTAAGGTGCACTAATAGTTATATTTCAATGATTTGAGAACCGTTATAAAATAATATAAATAATAGAAAATAATCTTAAAAGATTAAAATTATATTTTTATAAGTTTATAACATTTAAATACACAAAAAGTAATTGTATATTATCATATTGAAGCTTGAAATTCAACAATATATATAAATATTTTTTTAAATAAGTGTATTTTTCATAGAAATCATAAATACTTTAAATTTTCATTTTTAAGTAAAATATAAAAATAAAAATTTTAAAAAATCATTGATTTGATTCAATCTTCAGCCGATTTTTCCGATCTAAATTAGATTATCGATTTGTTGAACTAGTGCAATTGGAAATTAATTTTATGATTTTAAAAACCGGACACTATATTGGTTTACCCATTTTTATGTGAATTGGTGATCCGATCCTGACAACATAAGATTGTTTGAAAAAATATGATTTTTATTATGGCTCTACATTCTTACGTTTCCCTGTTTTTAAATAGTTATAAAAAATAATAAAAAATATTTTACTATCTTCAAAATTTCTTATTTGTACTTTTTTTGAATCAGGAAAAATAAATAAATAAAAACATGTTTATAATATTTGTTAAAACAAAATTAAAGGTACCATTGTGTTAAAATAGACAATAAAATAATTATTGTCTGAGATATTGGAGGGAGTCATGATTGACTAAATACTTGATAAATGAGACATGTTATTATAGTATTGAAAGAAGTTAAGAACAAATTACCTTTTAAACAGTATATTTGTCGGTCGTAATTCAATGAATACGTCGCTGTATGTTATATCTATTAGACCTAAAAAATTAAATATTTAAATTCTCTTTTTTTAATATTTTATATTTTTTTTTATCTTTTCTTCTAACATTTTATATTTTTTTATCTTTTCTTCTAACAAACACTGACAAGAAACAAAATCCTATAAATATAAAATATTTTAAATAAAAATACTTTAAAATCACTACATTGAACAAACAATGCCTTTACATTTAAGTTAACCCTGAAAAAAAAAAAAATCTCATCTTAATAATATATATTTATCACGAGTATGTTATCTCATTAACATTAAAATTTATATAGAAAGATTTCGAAGTATTTTGAGTTTATCTCAAAGGATTTATATCAACAAAGTTTAACATAAAAGACTCTTCATCAAATTTCGTTTTTATTATAAAAGATGATAAATTTGAATTAAGATAATGTTTAAAAAATAACTTTAAGTTAAATGAAAAGAAAAAATATTCATATACTCTAATTGTTAGAAGTCTATAATTAAAGTTTTTTAAAGATATTAAAGTAATCCAGATGTTAACCATTGAAAAGTTAAAAAGAAACTAATTAAATAACTTAAAGTAACAAAAGATTAGGTATATAAGTAGACATAACGATGATTTTGAGATATTAGGATATTTTGATTTTAAAATTTGTTAGTTAATTGCATCAATATTACAAAAATATATATATCGAATTACATTTTTATTTTAACATACAGAGTTATATCTTGGAGTGTAGAAATCACACCTTAATTGTTATCTCAAGTTATATATTATTGTAGAGTTTTATATTTAGACTTAAAAGTTGTGAACTCAATTATTAGATATTAAATTTATATGTGATAACTATTTGAAAATATTTACACTAATCAAGTTACTGTATGACTTTACCGTGTTACACTTTATAAATTAATTTTATAAAATCAAATTAGACTTTAAATAATCTTTCCAATAATTATTTTGCTAAAAATTGAGCAAAGCAATATGGTATGAAATATTTAACCGAGATCCAAATAGTAACTACAGGTGCTTACAAGACAGTATTGTGGAGAAGGAATTATGAAAGGGACCATACAATAAGCAATTTACATATAAATGAATTACTTTTTATTATGTGACAAAACACAACCATGTAGTTTACCATCAAACACATCACCTTGGATGATTCAATTTTAGATATGGAAAGCAGGAAGAGAACAAATTCCCAAAAATTATTGGAATGACATTACTTTTTATTTATATCTTTCATATTACATTTTATTTTACGATAAAAAAAAACTAGGTAAAAAGGTGTTCATACTTTTATTCTCCTTGTTGCAAAGACAAAAATATTTGGCAAGTTATGCGTTGTCACGGTATATTTACGCGGTCCATCCTTATCTAACTTCTAACTTTTAGGAGTGAAATGACTGAAAAATTAAAAAAAAAAAGAGAAAATTGAGTTCAAGTGGAAAAAAATTTGTGAAGGAGATTTAATTATATATATTTATTATTTAACTATTATTATCTCATGAATCTAAAAATATTTAGAGCACATGGTTAATTGTGGTATTTGTCTTAATTTTATAAATATTATAATTTTATATAGATTTAAAATCTTTGCACAAAAATCACCATATCAAGGTTCTTAAATGATTATTTAATTTGATTTATAAATCATATAATTAATCTCAAATCATTACTTACAATATCATTCTTATTAGTTTTGTATATTCAAAGCATAACCTTCTTTTTTTATTAATATAGTTTATAACTCATGTTACCTAATTTGCTTATTGATAAATTTTGTTAAGTAATATGATAAATTTTGATAAATAATATTGTTTAACTTTAATAACGAGCTATGTGCTTTTCATTTATTTTAATGTTATATTTTTAATAGTAAAATAAAATGTATTATTAAGTTCAGTTTAATTGTATATGGAGAGATGAAAATAAAAAAAAGTAAAACGTTGTTTAACTAAACTTATTAAAAAATAATGAATTTTGTTTACTTACCCAAAAATATGATTTAACACAAGACAAAGAAAAAGTAGGATTTTTCTTTTAAAGAAAACAATCATACAGTACTATGGACTTTAAAGAATAAAAATATATTAAATTGAAGATGAGGTGTGAACTTTATATTTTATTTTAATGAGAACCACGATTTTGTTGGGAGAAACAATGACTAAGTTATATAAATATATGTTTTAGAATGAGTAGGTGAAGATAGAGTTCCAATGAGGTACCTTAGGGAAGAGACATGGATTAGAAATATAGTAAAAGTAATAGCATTTGTGATGATAACTTCTTTTTCATCTTCATCTTCAAACTGTTACTCTTCCATCTTCAGCTTCGGGGATTCTCTGGCTGACACCGGCAACCTCTATTTGAGCTCCAATCCACTCTCCAACCACTGCTTCTTCCCTCCCTACGGTCAAACCTTCTTTCACCATGTCTCTGGCCGCTGCTCTGATGGTCGTCTCATCATCGATTTCATCGGTATCACTTCTCATCTTAATAATTCCTTTCAACTTCTACTTCAACAACAAAGATAAAAAGAATAATAATTTTCTTATCACTTCAAAATAGTTTATGCATATTTTAAAAAAAAAAAAAAACAGAAAACTGGTATTAATTAACTTTTATAAATTAGATTGAAAAACGCTTATTTTATTTTATTTTTTAAATATTTTCTTTAAAGAATTATGTTATCTACAGCATATAAAGATATAAGGTTAATATCTCACAAATTTTGTGGAGATAAATTTATTAAAAATATTTAGATAATTAATTTTATTCAATTGCAATCCTTAAAGTTATTTAAAGATCAATATTTAGTTATTGCTAATTGTGACTAAATTAGTCATTAAATTAAATTTAATGATCAATTAAGTTAAATAATTGGTATCTAACATTTGATATCAAAGTTTTAGTTACTTATGTCATTAGATTCTAAATTAGTATATAATTAAGCCAGAGACTAATTTAGAATATAATAATATAGGTCACTAAAAACTTGATAGCTAATGTTAATGTTAATGTTAGATATCAATTATTTGACTTAATTTGTCACTAAATTCAATCATTATTTTTATTTTGTAGTTATTTAGCAACCAAAATCTAATTTGATGATTATTTTAGTAACAATTAGTAATTATTTCATTTGTTAACTAAAAATTAATCTCTAAATAACAAATAACCTTTTACTTATAGTTAAATGAGATCATTTTTGTAAAAAGAAAAATTATTAATAGGAATGTACGACACTGAAGAAAAAAACTAAAATTTTGGATTATTTTAATAGAACATCTTGAAAAGGCTAATGAAAAATAGTTGTTTTTTCCCACCAACTTGGACTGATTTTCCAAACTTGAATAGTTTTTTTAAAAGTTTAATGGGTATTTTTAGCAGTACAAAAATATTTACACTGTCAAACAATTTATATTTTCAAAGATAATTACTACAAGATTAATAAATATATTATACATCACGTAATATGTTCGAATAAAAATACAAAAGTTATATAATCTCTTTTTTCTAATTTTTAATAAAGAAAAAATATTTGTTCTTTCCATACATTCGATGGAAGAAGATATTAAAACAAAACACTATTTCATGATATAAAAAATATTTATATAATCTAATTCAACATATAAAACTAAATCAATTTTATAAAATTTATTTATAAGATAAAATTTTAATATTTTAAAAATATCTTTAGATATAAAAATTTCAACAAATAAAGACATTAATCATAAAAGTAGAGAGATGATAGATAGTGGATGGACCATAAAAAAAATTATTATAATAGACTTCAATATCATATTATAATTAATGAAAATAATTTAAAAAATCTGGACCTCTTTATTTTTCCTTATCTCCATTGCTATATTAACTTTCTATAAATTTTGTTAATGTCTCTATGATATCTATTGTAGTTGTGGGGTGTTAGTTGTGCAGGCTTCATAACTAAGCACCTTATTTCTTTTATAAATAAATAAACAATTATAAAAATCTAGATAAAGAGATGTGTAAAGAACAGAATAAATGTCTATGCTGTATACCCTTTGCTCCATTCTTTCATGATGTTATGAATTTGGAGTTTGGTGATATTTATATTTTAGATGGGTTTTGTTGTTGTGGTGGTGTATAGCTGAGTCTCTAGGAATTCCATTGGTGAAACCCTATTTGGGACAGAAGAATATTAGTGCATGGAGTTGGAAAGAGAGAGGAGCCAATTTTGCAGTTGCAGGAGCCACCGCTTTGGACTCAAGCTTCTTTGAAGAGAGGGGCGTTTATGTCATAACCAATTATTCTTTGTCTGTTCAATTCAATTGGTTCAAGGAATTGCTTTCTCCTCTTTGCGACTCTTCCTCTTCCTCCCAAAGTAAGTTTCTGTGTTATTTTCTGTAACCAACCTTCCCACCTCACTATCACTCACAAACCTTTCAGCCATCATGTGAAGGTGTTGACTACAATTTCTCAATCAGCTTTTATTGTTTTTGTTACATATGTTGAACAACTGGGCAGTTTAGATGACGTAATACTGTAGAACCTAATATCACAATCTGTTTTATCTTCTGTCTTTATCTTTCACTAACTTTCAGTAAGGTTTTGTTAGGGAGTGAATTTAAAAACATAAATAAGAATTTGAGTAGTTTTAAAATCATAAATTCAGGAGAATTAGGGAGTGAATTTAAAAACATAAATAAGAATTTGAGTAGTTTTAAAATCATAAATTCAGGAGAATTTAAGTAGATTAGATATAAATAATAAGGTTGTTTAAATTAATAAATAGATAATAAAATTTATAAAAATTTAAAAAAAATATTTTTGAAAGTTTGAGAATTATTTAATAAATAATATAATTTTTTTATATTTTTAATTGATATATTTGTGAAATTATTAATTGATCTTTGTAAAAAAAATATTTTATAATTTTTAACTTATTTATAAAAATTATGATAATTTCTAATTTCATCCTTTCAAATCTATTTATATAAATAAAGATTTTATCCTTCAAATTCTTTTAAAATAATATAATCAAATAAATTTTATCTATAATAATCTATTTTCTTGAAAATTACATAAAGTGATTGAATCAAATATATTAATCATATACAATAATATATCCCTTAATTACTATATTAATGTGTGGTACTCTTCTTTCGCTAAACTTACAACTCTGCAACCTTTTTTTCTTCTTTTCATCTCTCCACGCATATATATATATAACCAAAATTTCACAGTTTGCAACAAGTATTATTTAATTTATTAAAAAATATTATAGATATGTGCCTGAAATGAGACAGTTTTACAAATCCTGTTATCAACTTATTCTTGAATAAAAGTTTTAATATTAAGCTAAACTTATTATATATTAATTAAATAAAGTGTGGGGCTTAATTATTAATTAAGAGCAAGATTCGATATTTTCCTTAATCATAATATTCGAAATAATAATAAAGATTTTTTTTTCACAATGGCACAAAGTTTAAATCAGAACCCCATATAAACAAATAAAAGTCTTCTCTAGTGCGAGGATTTTAATAATAATATTTAATAAGGTGTTGACAATATTTTTCATAATTTTATATATTTTTATATTCTATATGAGGATGAAAGCAAAAGTGTATAGAAAGGAAAGATACAGGTATGGTCCATGCTCAGCACTAATTCCTTTTTGTTAATATTGGTTTTTAATTAAGGCTAAATCTTGCAGGTTGCCATGAAGAGGTTCAGAACTCATTATTTCTTGTGGGTGAAATAGGTGGAAATGATTTCAATCATGCTTTTTTTATAGGAAAAAGCTTAGTAGAAGTTAAAACATATGTGCCGCATGTAATCAATGCAATATCTTCAATAACCAAAGTAAGATTTTAATTTTCTTTAAGCAAATTAATTTTAATTTTCTCTTATAAAATTGCTAGTTTTAGTTCCAAATACGTGAATTGTTTAAATTATTTGACATAATATTCGATTTTCGTGGATATATATATATACACATATGATCACATTAATCTTGATCACCAAATTATTCTCTCAAAAAAATTGTTTTGCTTTACTTCTAAGATTATTATCAAAGTAGTAGCTAAAAACTATCTCTATCATCAATTTAATACTTCATTTTAAGTATTTGATCCATTAATATAATGGTAGATTCTATTTGTAAGGAACAACTACAAAATGCAACATCAAATGGTGTAAAATTATATAAGCTTAATTAATTTGATGATTAGTTTTTTTTAAGACTTTAGGGTTTAAGGTACTAGGAATATATGTAATTCTAAGGATTTAACTAAATATTCTTATTAATCTCTAACTAATCTTTTCTATTTTAGTTTTAAAGTCTTTATTGTCAAATAGTGTAAAATTGTGTAAGCTTAATTAATTTGATGAATAATTTTTTTAAGGTTTAGTTTTTAAGGCTTTAGGGTATAAGGTAATGGGAATACATGTAATTATAAGGATTTAACTAAATATTTCTATTAATCTCTAACTAATCTTTTTCTATTTTAGTTTTAAAGTCTTTATTTTTTTTTACAGGAGTTGATTGGTCTAGGGGCTCGCACACTCATGATTCCTGGAAATTTACCTATTGGATGTAGTGTAATATATTTGACAATATACGAAACTAAAGATGAGAATCAATATGATCAATTTGGATGTTTGAAGTGGTTAAACGAGTTTGCTGAATATTATAACCATGAGCTCCAAATTGAATTAGATAAACTTCGAGCACTTCACTCTGATGTTAATATTATCTATGTTGATTATTACAATGCTGCAATGACTTTATATCGTGACCCCACAAAGTTTGGTAATCTTCTCAATTCTCATTGTAATTTATTATATGCTTGCTTCAAATATGACATCTTCATAGTCAAAACAAATTACTTCAAACCCATAATATTGTGATTTATACTTTGATTCTTGTGCAGGATTTACTGATCTTAAAGCTTGTTGTGGAATGGGGGGTTCATACAATTTTAATGCATCAATACAATGTGGTGATCAAAGAGTTAGTGCTTGTGATAATCCTTCCAAGTATATTGGATGGGATGGAATTCATTTAACTGAAGCTGCATATAAATTAATGGCTGGAGCTTTTATAAAAGGGTCATATTCTCTCCCTCCATTTAGTTCCTTGTGTTTAATCAATGCAAACTTTGGCTATTTCAATAGCTGAACTATTGCTTTCTTTAAAATGAAAGGAGACAAGTTCAATGTAACTCATACTAAATAGACTTATTAGTTCAATATAGCTTCCACTAAATAAACATTGTTCCATAATATCTTTTGTGAATATAGTTGTCAATTTTTACAATTGTGTTCATAATTAATATTGATATCTTGAAAAAAAAAGAATATGTCATATTTAATATTTTAAATAGGGGTCCGGACAAGTTTTATGTTGTTAATAATATATTTTAAAGAGTTGTCAATTTTTACAACTCTCACTTATGTGACTTATATTACCGACCATGATAATGATGTCAAAAGGTTTTTTTAATAAAAAATTCTAATTGGTATTGATAAAAAACATTTTACTATATAAATCAAATTTTTGTATGCATTAATAGGTGTTTAAATATTAAAGTTACATGAAGATAAAAGTTATATTTATTTAAATATTATGAAAGTTATCATTTTTATAATATTTGTTAAAACAAAATAAAAAATAGTAGACAAGTTTTTCATATTCTTTCTGTATAATCTATGAAAATCAGTTATGATTTGCTAGATTTGCTAAATATCTGGTGAAAAAGACACCTTGTCATAATGTAATCATTTTATATATGAACAAAATTAAGTCCAATAAATATATATATAAAACTCAGCTTAGTATTAAATTAGATTAATTTTACTATAGTATTATTAATATTCTTTGACTATTATTATTAATGCAATACTTATTTAATATAAAAATATTTTTGTATTTCTGGTGTATTTTTTCAAAGTTTATATATATATATATATATATATAATATTTAATTATTATATGTCTTTGTCTAGTAAATTAAATAGAAAATGAAAATTCACATTACATGTTAATGTTAATCACCAACTGACCCACAAAGAAAAAAAATACTTTTTCCATGTCATCATTGTCAATTGATTGTAAGAGTTCTCATTATATATATAATATGTATATATCATATGTATATATCATATTGCATGATAGTTTATAATTTGTGTGTTTTATTCAAATTTGTACCATCTATCTAGAGGAACTTGATTTCAGGTCTTTATCTTAGTGAATAAGTATAATTGTAATAATATATTCATACTTTTGATCCTTTGGTTGTTTACCTTGAATAATTTTGACTAATGTAATTGATATTAGCATATGCTCTTAATTTAAATCTCAAGTTTTTACAAATTTCAAAAACATATAAATTTTAAGGTGGACTAGTTTCATTTTTTTTTTCTACTAAAGCGAAAGGAAATGTTTCATATTATGAATTTTATCCTCTAGGAATCTAGCAAATGTTTTATTTTGTACAATGGTTTTGATTCACTATAGTGTCAAGGCAATTTAATGTTTGTATGCAATAGTTTTTGGATGACAGGCAAATGTAGTTAAATATTATTGTGGATTACACATAATCATTTTTAAAGAGTTGTCTTCTTAATTAGTTCTCTCATGGAATCAAGTATATGATTCGGTATTTTAATTTTAGTTATTGGATGTTTGGTTTATTCAACACTTGTATAATAGGTTTCTCATGTGCAACTGTTTTCCAAACCTTCTCCTTTTTTAATCCAATATAATTTATGTGATGTCTTCCTAACGCATTTAATTTATGGACTTATCATGTATAATCTATCCAAGGTAATAATCTTGTAGATTTTATGTATCTTTTAATACGATAATTGATAATGTTAAAAGGTACATAAATAATTAATAGATATGATAAATATAATAATGCATGGGATGGTGATATTATTAGTGTTTTGGATTTTTTTTTTGCCAAGTTATAATAAAAAGAAATATAATTGAGTAAGAGTAATAGTAGATGAATTAACTAAGACTACATATATCTCATCAATTGAATTGGGGGAATTATATATAAAAGTTAATCATATTCGTCCATGTAATAGTCATATTACATGTTTCCTACGGTCTAATATCAATCAGAAGTTTTATTTTTAACATACGATTCTAGATATTTTAGAAATCAGACAAATTATCCAACTCTTAAAGGATTTGTTTAGAACTGCCTCTTGGATTATTTAAGTATTTAGGATAAAATTTTACATTGGGTAGAATGTTTTTATACTAAGTGTGGAAATTCATTTTGAAAGATAAAGGAAACCCTAAGAGAAATTTATTGTTATATTTTTCTAGTAAGTCAATTTTTGAGAATGAAATTTTTTATTGTTGGGGAATACCTTAAAAATAACATGAATATAAATATATTAATAAAATGACACCTAAATTTTTTTTTTATAAAAAAAAAGAGAGAAAAGTTTATATAAATAGAAAAATTAGTATTCAGGTTTCATTCTTATAAAAACACATCATCTTCTTAGAAACAATCTTTTTTCTTTTTCTCTATATTTTTGCTAAAACTCTGCCTTCATTCCTTATCAGACTGACGATCAGACATTACCTTTTAGATTCCTAGTGTCGAGTGGAGTTAGAGTGTCTAATTAGATTATTGAATAGTGTAAGTTTATTTTCTACTGATCTTTCTCAAAGTCAATTTTAGGTCAATTCCGTTCTTGATAGGGATATTTTACTTGTGTCCTCTAAGCCATCAGAATGAGTCTTTGTTGGTCTATTGTCCTAATGGTGTAGTTTGATCATTGATCAGAAGCTCTTGGTGCATCTTAGGTTACCCGCGATTTTAGGTTTTAGAACTCTTTTGAGGGTCTCTACTTTATACAGGTAAGAGAAGTTAGTCTTAAAATGTTATTATAGTACACTAGGTTAGAATACTTAATTGTGGAATGAGATATGATTTTAATTCGAAATGTTCTCTAACAGTGATAATAAAATTTTGTATAGTTTGATGAAATAACTGATTTTATGTGAATTGAACTTGTGAGAAGATGTTTGAATGCTGAGTAAATAACTATTGTCTTGATGTGAGATGTATCCTTGTATGTTTTGATGCTATGGATTGAATGAACTATTGTGAATGATATAGAATGGTGATCAAGACATCTTTCAGGAGAGGAGATACCCTTGTTGAGATTGTTAGGATATACATTGTTTGAGAATTTGTCGAGAAGGAGGTATCTGAATCTATTATTATCTTATAATCACATAGATAAAAGATATCAGGTGGTAAAAGTTGAAAGAGATCATTTAACTCAAACTGCAGTTTTAAAGGGATGGTTAGGACATGTATATGGATTACCCTATCAGATGATGCTATGTTCATTTGGGACTACTTGATTCACAATTGAAAGAGTCATGTGGCAGTTAGTCTCTGAGCCTAACTCAATGCATGAGTCTTCCAAAAGTATAGAGTCAACTGTCTTTGTATGTGAATAAATATATGTATGATATGAGTTATTATAGAGAGATATGATAATGAAAATGTGATGTATGAGATGAATCATAAAAGAAGTCTGATGTTTGTAGTTTGGTTGAGATAAGAATTTAATTTACAAATATACATTTCTTTAAACTTTCTAGTTTACTTTTGTTATTGTGTGATGTTTGTTTTATTTTTGTAGATACGTAATGATTGTGTTTTACAAGTTAATAGAATATTTGATAGGTGGTGTGACTCCTTAATAAACTAAGAAATAATTTAATTTAATTTTATATTATTTTATTTTGTGATGTAGGAAGATATTTTTATTAAATCCTAAAATTAAGAGTGTTTCTTTTTTAATATATATTCTAATATTTTAGCTTTATTGTTTATAAAACACTCTTAATTTTAGGATTTAATAAAAATATCTTCCAACATCACAAAATAAAATAATATAAAATTAAATTAAATTATTTCTTAGTTTATTAAGGAGTCACACCACCTATCAAATTCTCTATTAACCTGTAAAACACAATCATTGCATATCTACAAAAATAAAAGTAGAAAAATGACAGTTGATGGGACCATAAAAAAATTTATAAAAAAATTTAATTTTTGTGTTTAAAATGACAGTTGATGAAATATACTTTTTGTGTTTAATTTATAAAACAGTAACAAGTTTATAAATATCACACATGTTACTGTTTATTAGACCTTAAGGCTATTCTTATATTTATTGTATATAGAAATTGAGAATTGGAATAAATAAAAAAAAGTGACAACAAATGGAATAGTGCAAGATTATACTTTTAGTTGTACACATTGAATAATCTAATATTTTTGTTAGTCATTTTACTTAAATTGAATAATCTACAAGAAATAGTCATTTTTTGTCATTAACAATAGAGGTTATTATTTTTGTAGTTAATAATGGAGGTTATACGCTTGAAGTTGAGTCATGAGAAGTAGTACAACCTGATTAAGAAGTGAGAATAATAAATACCCTAAATTGAATGATCACTTAATAAAATGGACATTCTGAATGTTTCCTTTAGGGGCGGGAGTGAAGCAATTGTAATGTAACACCTACTGTTACTAACCACAGAAAATTCTTACTGACCACAGAAAATTCTTACTGTCAACCTTCACATAATAAAAAGATTCTTTTGTTTTAATTTGTGTATTTTATTGAATAGATTCCATCACGCGAAAAGTATGGTATTCTTGTGATGAAAAATAAGTTGAATTACACGTGAAAAGTCCTTATTGATAAAATTGACAACCGAGTCCGAAATACAGAATCTAATGAAAGTTTCTTGCAGAAGACTCTCAAGTCAGTAAAAATGTAATGAGTGTTTTAAGTAACAATAGAATAAGAGTGTAATGAGTGTTTTAAGTAACAATAGAGTAAAAGTAAGAGTGGATGATACTTTCTATATATCCTGGCTATGTTTATAGGGTGTTGTCATTGAATACCCTTAAAAACGGTTTAACTCTCCATAACGATATAAAATCCTTTAAAATCACGAATTAACTCATATTTGAATAATTGAGTATCCTGTTGTTGATCACCAACTATTCTTGCTTTAGAATGAGATATTGCACACTGTAATTCTTAATGAATCAAAAGAGGATATCAACTAAATTTCTGTGCTGATAACGTTAGATTGATATTGGACAAGAGCAAGGTAGTTAAAATCGATATTTTGAATAGGATCGTGGAGGGTTCATAAGATCGTAAATCGTGAAATCGTAACACGAATCGTAGATTTTACTTTTTTTTAAATATATATATATATATATATATATATATATATATTAAATAAATAAATAAGAGAAATTAAAAAAAAAAAAGTATTTGAGGATGATTCAACCTTGATACAAAACTATTTAAGTTTATATAGTCACATTTCTTCTATTTTACTTAATGTATTAGATGAAAAGTAATTAAGTAATTAAAAAGATTAATTTATATGTTTGATATATTATGGAGGAGTAATAATAATGTAAAAACATCTAGTGCCCAATTGATATTCAAATTAAAGTCACCAATCCTATAAACACAAACTAAATATATACACATAACTAATTAATTCATTTGTTAATAGTTCATCAAACTTAAGTCTATAAAATCAACTACTTTGGCAATACTTAATAAAACTTAAGTTCATCTAATATAAATTTCTCACATTAAAATGAAAATTAAAAGAATCTTCATTAGTTTTATCTCCTTCATGAAGCACATCAATAAAAACATTTTCCTCCTCTAAGTTAGGATGACAAGAACATCATCTTCCACACCACCTTGGACTTGACCTTCAACCAAGTGTTCATCATCTCCATTTGAATTAAAGAGTATCATTTAAATCTATATTGTTGTGGAGTGTGATTTTTTTTTCTGGCTAATAAGGAGAAGTCCAAGAAAATGTTGTTAGTGTATGCTGAAATGACTTTGGATATGTGAGTGTGACTCAGGTTTTAGAATTAAGAGATGGTTAAAATGTTTTAATTAAATTAATTTAGTTTTATTTTAATTAAAATTGAAATGGAATCCAATCAAGAAGAAAGAGTGAATAGAGATTATTCATTTATCTTAATTAAATTAATTTAGTTTTATTTTAATTAAATTTGAAATAAAGCCCAATCAAGCAATAATTTAGTTTTATTTTAATTAAATTTGAAATAAAGCCCAATCAAGCAATAAGAAGGAGGAGTAAACTCTAGAGACTCTTCATTTGCCTTAATTAAATTAAATTAATTTTATTTTAATTAAATTTGAATTGAGATCCAATCAAGAGATGTGAACGTGCAAAACATAAGAGACTCCTCATTTATTTGAAGAGGGGTGGAGAAAAGCTAAAAAGACTTTTTATTTGAAATAAGGTTGGAATGAAGAGTAAAGGTGAAGAGACTCTTTATTTTTTGTTTAAATTTTAATTGCACTAATGCATTAATTTTAATGGGATTGGAATGAGCAGTGAAGGTGAAGAGACTCTTTATTTTTTGTTTAATTTTTGATTGCATTGCATTAATTTGGGTGGTTTTAGGTGATAACGATCCTATGTCACAGAGTATGTAAAATCGTAAAATCTTACGATTTTACGAGTAAATTCTCGATTTTAACATAATACGTGCCTATACCTGTTTATTTATTTATTTATTATTTTTTTCACTATAATGGTATAATCCTTTGTAACATAAATAGGTAAACTTTAAAAATTAATGAAATGGATAAATAGAGTCTTTTATAATCATTTTACTTTTTATGAAAGTCTAAGTGCGATTTTCTATTCTAAAATTGTGCTAAGAAATGTCATTTATGTATGTATTATTGGAAGAAGACGAACAGATTTGAACAGAACAAACAGAGAAGATAACACTACACTAAGAGAGAATAGAGAGAAGAAACAGAATTCAACAAAATCTCCCATTTTCCTCTCCTCTCAATTACTATATATTTAATAATATTCCTCACTCATAATTACACATAATCCTTCATGAGTGAATGAGTGAATTGGCCTTCCGCATTCTTGAACTTTTTCTGTTACGCACAATCATTGCATCACTTGACACCTCTTCATTATTCTTCTCCTTGCCCATTTCCTTAACTGTCCTTGTGTTTGTGCTATTTCCACTTGTGACATTGTCTCCCCATCAAAATCAACCTTGTCCTCAAGGTTGAAGTCAGAATAAGCTTGCTGCATATAGGTAAATTCCTCCCAAGTAGCATGTTCCGCATCAATGCCTTTCCAATGTACCAAGACTTGAGGAATATGTTTGTCTCCCTCGAGAATAATTCTAGATTGCAAAATATCTGCTGGCTTTAATATAGGACCAATGTCATTTATAATCAGAGGAAGTGGGATATATGATTGTTGATTAACACCTTGGCATAATTTCAACTGTGACACATGAAAAACATAATGAATTCGAGCAGTTGAGGGCAACAACAGCTTGTAAGCAACTGGATGATTGTTTTGACTCAGCACTGCGCCTATACCAATCCTTGATGCATCTGTTTCTAGTATAAAAGCCTTAGAACAATCTTGAATAGCAAGAACTGGAGCTTGAGTTAAGGCAGATTTGAGTGTTTCAAAAGCTGCAGTAGCATCAACATCCTAATTAAAATTGTCTTTATTGAGCAAATTTGTCAAGGGGGCTGCAATAGATGCATAACCCTTGATAAACTTCCTATAATAACCTGTAAGGCCCAGAAATCCCCTTAACTGCTTGAGGTTAGTAGGAAGAGGCCAAGCTAACACAGCTTGTACCTTGGAAGCATCCACAACTACTCCTTGACCTAAAATCGTGTGACCTAAGTATTCAACTTGAGTAAGTCCAAATGAACACTTAGATAACTTGGCAAACAATTTATGTTTCCTTAATAATTGCAAGACAACTTTTAAATGTTGTAAATGAGAAGACCAAGTTGGACTATACACCAATATGTCATAAAAAAAAAAACCAAAACTAATTTCCTCAACATATCTTGAAAGACTTCATTCATCAAACATTGAAATGTAGCTGGAGCATTCATCAACCCAAAAGGCATCACAAGCCATTCGTAGTGTCCATGATGTGTTCTGAATGATGTCTTGTATCGATATTCTTTCTTTAATAAGATATGATGATAGCCAGACCTGAGATTAAGCTTGGAAAAATATTGAGCCCCAAATAGCTCATCAATTAACTCATTAGTGGGAATGGGAAAAGTATCCTTGACAGTTATAGCATTTAAGGCTCGATAATCGGTACAGAATCTCCAAGTACCATCTTTCTTCTTAACCAAGACAATTGGTGAAGAAAATGGGCTAGTACTAGGCACTATAATTCCTTCTTGTAACATATCACTGACCATCTTCTCAATTTCTTCTTTTTGACTGTGAGGGTACCTATAAGGTCTAACCTTAACAGGATCCGCTCCTTTAATTAAAGGAATATAGTGATCATTGGATCTGCTAGGAGGAAGACCCATAGGAATTGCGAACACATCATGATAAGTATGCAGAAGTAATGCTAATTCAGGTTCCATGTTCTCGGGTAGTTTCAACCAGTGATCAACATCACAATTTGGTTGCTGAAATTGTAATGTAAATAATTCAGAGATGGCGTGAATCCTTTGCATCCTGCGAAGATGGTTATATTGAGCTAGAGCCGGAAGTTTTGGTTTATCACCATGAAGGGTCACAAAGTTCCCGTCTACTAAAAACTTCAATGTCAAATCACTGTAGTCAGCAATATGGGAGCCCAACGTAGCCAACCAAGCTGCCCCCAAAACTACATCTGTACCTGAGACTGGTAGTAAGTATACTGGTAGTTTTAGAGAATGCCCTTGGATTTGTACTTCAACTTCCCTCACCATACCTTCCACAATCAAAGAGTCTCCATTACCTACTAAGACTTGAAATTTAGAAGTTGGTTCAATGGCTAATTTCAAGCAATGAGCAATGCGCGGTTGCAAGAAGTTGTCTGAACTACCACTGTCAAGTAGTACTTGAACCTTCACCCCATTAATAATACCTAGAAATCGCATAGTACCAATACCAACAGCCCCCTTAAGAGCATTAAAAGAAAGGTGATGTTCTTGTTCTGATGATTGAATCTGATGGATATTGTTCTCATCCGGTGGGTCAGGTTCCATTTTGAAGTCGTCCTCCTCCTCTAGTTGTAACAATAAGTATTGTTTGTTGGGACATCGATGGCTAGGTGAAAATTTCGCATTACAAGTGAAACACAATCCCTTCTCTTTTCTCAATTGCATTTCTGCTGCAGATATTTTTTTTTAATATTGGAAGACTTAATTAATTGTCGGTTAGGCTGATGTGTGGTGTTTGGATTAGGTAACAAAGGTGGTAGGCTCGTGGATTTAGTGGTTTGTGCTAGGGATGATGATTGGTATTTTGGGTAAGGGTGGGTTAAGGTAGTTTTCTGTTTAGGCGGATATTTCTCTTCAAAAAGCTTGGCCAATGAAACAACATGTAACAAGGAGGTTGGATTTTGAGCAATAACATCCCTTCGGATGTCAATCTTGAAGCCGCTAAGAAAACAATCAAGTAAAGCATCTGCAGTAATGCCTTGAACACGATTGGCCAAAGCTGTAAATTCTCTGTAATATGATTGCATCAGCTTAAAAAGAGTAGAGCGAGGGCACTCATAAGGAGATGGTCCAAATTTCAATTCCAAGGCTCGACTGAAACCGATCCAAGATTGAAATGGATTGGTCTTAGCTATCATTTAGAACCAAGGAATCACCTCTACTTCCATATGAACTGCAGCAATGGTAGGACGTTGCTCCTCCGGAGTATTGTAAAACGTGAAAAATTGCTCTGCCTTAAAGATCCATTCTAGCACATTCGAACCATTGAAACGAGGAAAATCAAGTTTGACATTACGAACCTGAAACGACTGAACTGCTTCTGATGTTGACGATTTCGATGTCTCTGCTACATGCAAAGCTGTGGGTGCAGTTTCAATGCTCTCAAAACGACTAGAATACTCCGTATGACGAGATTCCATCAACTCTAACATTCACTTGATGTTTGTGGAGAAGTCCTTCAATCTAGTGTTTTCTGCCATGAGTGGAAATGAGAAGAGATGAAAACACCAATGTAACGAGGAGAGATCAAAAATTAAATGATAATGAATTAACCAGTGATAACTGGAGAAAGATTATAAAATCTATGTATGTATTATTGGAAAAAGACGAATAGATTTGAACAGAACAGAACATAATAGAGAAGATAACACTCAGGCTTTGTTTGGTTGGGGGAGTGGATTTGAAGGGATTTGAGTGGATTGTGTGGGGATGAAAAGGTTGTTTGGATTAAGGGATGGATGCTAAGATTTGAAGGGATTTGAGGAGATGGATTATGAAAGTTTGGGAATGATTTGACATATGTTATAGATTTGTTTTTATTTTTTTAATTGATATATTTATGAAAATACTAATTAACCCTTGTGAAATAAGATGGTAAAAAATTAAAATGAATTGGATTAAATTGATTTTCATATAAAAAATATTACTAAAATTATTTAAAACATATCTTCTAAATTATTTAAAATTAAACATAAATCTTAAATAATGCAATAAAATCACAAATTTATTATTCTATTAAAATATATAATTTAGTCTAAATTATAATTAACTGAAATCTGTAAAAAAAAATCTTACAATCTAAACTACTTTTTTGTATTGAAATTTACTGTTGTTTTTGTAAGTATACATTATTTTTACATTTTACTTAAATTGAAACTTTTAAAGTTATTAGTCTAAATAAAAATAGTTTGCAATATTTTTCAAATTTACTTTTTTATTAATTCTCTTACTTAAAAAGTTAAATATTTTTTTATTATATTTTTAAGAGATTAAATACAAATTTTTTGAATTCTTATTTTATTTCTATAAAAATATTAATAAGTTATAATAAAAAGTATATAAACAGTCTACTTAAATTGACTAAAACAAATGAAAGATGTACTTAAATTTAAAATAAAGAATATTAATAGATAACATTTAATTAAAAGTAATTATTCAAAATTAAATACTCTTATTAACATATACATGATACCATTAAATGTTATACATGTTTACAAGGATATTTGGTAATTTTCACCTCATTTATGAGGGCTATTTTGTAATTTCAAGTTCCATCTCTTCAAATCTCTTCATGTTAGGGAAGATGCCATCCTGCAAATTTGTCCTCATCCATCAACAGACACTCAGAGAGAATAGAGAGAAGAAATAGAATTCAACAAAAGCCCCCCTTTTTCTCTCCTCTCAATTACTATATATTTAATAATATTCCTCACTCATAATTACACATAACCCTTCATGAGTGAATTGGCCTTCCGCATTCTTGTTCTTGAACTTTTTCTGTTACCCACAATCATCATTGAATTGGCCTTCCTCATTCTTGAACTTTTTCTGTTACCCACAATCATTGCATCACTTTACACCTCTTCATTATTCTTCTCTCCCTACCCATGACACCTCTTCATTATTCTTCTCTCTCTACCCATTTCCTTTAACTGTTCTTGTATTTGTGCTATTATAAGTAAATATAAAAGATTATACCATTACCTTTATCTTCAAATTTTAAAACTTGATGTTTTGTAAGTCTCTCTCCCCCTCCTTCAACGGCCAGTTTGAAATCAACTTTTTACCATAACAGAATAAAAATTTTCCATTTATTTATTTTCACCACTAACAATTCATGAATAAATATATAAGATATTATGATATGATATTATTTTAAGTTCAAACTTCAAGGATTAGTGTGTTTGTAGGTATTTTCTCTTTATGTCAATCAATTTTCTTTTATTCATTCTAATAGTTAAATTCCTAGTCTTTATAATTGCAATTTTGTTACAAATGCATTCCCAAATCAAGTTACTATCCTCCATTCAACCACTACCCCCAATATTATCAATGGACTTGACCGTTTTACACGTTATATTAATTTTATAAAATCAAATTTTATACTTTAAATAATCTTTCCAATAATTATTTTGCTTATAAAAATTGAGCAAAGCAATTTGGTATGAAATATTTAACTGAGATCCCAATACTAACAAGGAGTGATTACAAGACAGTCTCCAGAGAAGGGATGACGAATGAGGCCAGACAATAAGCAATTTACATCTAAATGAATTATTTTTATTATGTGCCACACACATACATGTACTTTACCATCAAACACATGGCGTTGGGTGATTCAATTTTAGATATGGGAAGCAGGAAGAGAACAAACTCCCAAAAATTATTGAAATTGCATTTACTTTTCATGTTAAATTTTATTTTATGATAAGCTAGGAAAAAAAGGTCTTCATACTTCTATTCTCGTTGTTGCAAAGACCAAAATATTTGACAGCTTATGCCTTGTCCTGGTATATTTACGGGGTCCATCCTTATCTATCAACTTTTACGAGTGAAATGACTGAAAAAAAAAAGAGAAAATTGAGTTCAAGAGAAAAAAAGAAATTGTGAAGGAGATTTAATTATATTATTTAACTATTATTATCTCATGAATATAAAAATATTTAGAGCACATGGTTAATTGTGGTATTTATCTTAATTTTATAAATACACTTTGTTGGCAGAAACAATGATGACTAAGTTATATAAATATATGGCTGAGAATGAGTAGGTGAAGATAGGATTCCAATGAGGTCAGTTACAATTACAAATATAGTCTTATTGAGATAAATGGTGGGATCCAATATAAAGTATTAAAATCACTTTGAGAAATAATGACACTGATGGTTGAAGCAGTCACCAGCACTGCTAATGGATGTTATATTAAATTTAAGCAGTGATATCTCAAGTCTAATTTTAATATTTAGTTATACTTTGATTATTAGTATTTCATTATTCTTTTCACCATTTTTACCCTTGAACATGATGTGTCCTGCCAGTCTCTCAAACATATTCTCAAATTCCTTCGTTCTCATCATCCCATTCCTCCATCCATATTTCTTATAAAAAATTTTGAAATAGGAAAAATGAATGTAATGTAATATATATTATACAACACCGACATTTGTCCGATCCAGTATCAAAGTATTTATTAAAATCAAAATTAAATTTTAAATTTCATTACTACTAATAACCATTATAAACTTATCCTAATATATTAGAACTAATCTGAAAATCTGAGAAATATCCTACATATATTAACAGTGTTTTCGATTTTTTTAAAATAGCCTGACACATTTGATGACAGTATGTTTGTAAATCAACATTTAAACATTCTAAATATCGTATACTAATTTAAATATAGAAGAATATTTTATAAATACTTCCTCAATCGCACCGGTCAAAACTGAAGAATACAAAAACACAATAGATTTATTATATATATTAAAATATAAAAATATATTTTCTTAAACTAAAGAATGTTTTCTATATTTTGTGTTTTTTATCTTTCATTTTGTTGAGTTTTTTTTTTATATTTTCTTTTTTGTTTACATGTGATATTATTTTTTGCATTCTTAAATTCTTAATTAAGTGCTCATGAAGATTTTATGAGAATTCATTTATCAGCTAAAACTTTTTAAACAACAATTTTAGCAACTCTTAATAGTGCAAAAACCTATTTATGTGCATTACACAAAATTATGTTTACATTCTTTCAGGTTTCTACATTCACCCACCCTTTTATTTTAGTAAATAATATTTACTATATACACACACACATATGGGTGGTGAATGTCATACGTTATTAAAAATACAAAAGAGTGTGACTTATTAAAAGCAAGAGAAAGATTATATTTAAAAACTTTAAAGAGTGACTATCATTTTATAGAAAAGAAGTAAATATTTATTTTAAAACTAAAATAGGTGTAAGTATTATTTCATTAAATATAGGAAAATGAATAATTATTTTAAAACTAAATCAATGTGAGTATCATTTAGTATAACACAAAAATATGTATGTCTTTTATTATTATTATTATATCAACAATTTTGGTTGACAGCAAAAAGAAAAATATTAAAAAAGCAGTATTAATTTTTCACATAAAAAGAAAAGTAGCACCCATGATACTAAACTTAAAGGGATTGAAAATTTGATTAAAACAAAAGAAAATAAAAAAATTAAGAAACTACAGTGACCAAACTTATATTAAAATATAAAACATTTTAATTACCTTTATACAACTAGTATTATATAATAGTTAATTGGAACGAATGATTGAAAATATCATTCCTTTAACACATCTTCTCTTCCCCACATCACAATTAGGTGTGACATCATCATTATGATCAGCCAAATCAGCGTGGTTTGGTGACTCTGCCACCACTAGTACTATTTCACATGTTCAACTTTATGAGTTTGTCCTATTCTCATATTTTTTAGAATATTGAAATTATTTTTAATTATATATTTCAGAATATAAAAATTATATTTTTAATTATATAATTTAAAATATAAATTTTAAATTTTAAATTATATAATTTTTTTTCATATTTTGAATTGTATAATTTAAAATATAATTTTTTTATTTTAGATTATATAATTGAAACTATAATTTTGTAATTTTAGATTATATCATTTAAAATGTAATTTTTTTTTATATATTTCATATTCTGTAATTTTAATATTGTAGATGGTATAATTCAAAACGTAATATTTTAATTTTAAATTGTATAATTTAAAATATAAAAAGATTACGAGGTTTAAGATTTATTTAATTTTTTATTAAAAATATAATAATTATTTTGCTGAATTAATGGAAGTGTAGGAAAAAAATATGGAGGTGGAGAAAGAATGCATCCTACTTTTTTGCTTTTACAACTTGCTAATCCTCACTTTTCCCCATGTGACAATTCTGTAGATGCCCCAAAGCCCTAATGTGGAGGATGTTCCCATATTGAGGTAATAGTTAAGTGAGATTCAACTACCAGCTTGACTAGATTACAAAGCACTCCCCAGGAGAAGGGACCATGATGGGGCCATTGTCTTCAATGACCAGTCTACATCAATTATTTCTATTATGTGAGACACAAAACCAAAACCAAAACCAAGTAGTTTACCAATAAAAATCACGTGATTCAATTCTAGATCCTAGGAACACTGTCTAAGTTATATAAATACATGTTTGAGGATGAGAGGGTGAAGATAGAATTCCAATGAGGTCAGTTAGGAAAACCACATGGATTACAAATATAGTAACAGTGGTAGCATTAGCTTCTTCTTTTTCATCTTCATCTTCAAACTCAGAATCATGTTACTCTTCCATCTTCAGCTTCGGTGATTCCCTCGCTGACACCGGCAACCTCTATTTCAGCTCCAACCCACCCCTCCCCAACCACTGCTTCTTTCCTCCGTACGGTGAAACTTTCTTCCACCATGTCTCTGGACGCTGCTCTAATGGTCGTCTCATCATCGATTTCATCGGTATCACTTCTCCTCTTATTAATTCCTTTCAACTTCTACTTCAACAAGATAGATAAAAAAAATCATTTTCTTATCACTTCAAATAGTTTATGCATATTTTCTTTTAAAAAAAGCAAAAAACTTGTATTGATTAACTTTTATAAATTATATTGAAAAACATTTATTTTATTTCTTTCAAAAAATATTTTGTTTAAAGAATTATGTTATCTAGGACATATAAAGATATAAAGTGATAATCTCACAGATTTTTCGGAGATAAATTTATTAAAAATATTTAGATAATTAATTTTGTTGAAATGGAAAATGAAATCACTTTTGTACGGAAAAGTAATTAATCGGAATGTACGAAACTGAAGAAAAGAAAACTGTTGAAAATTTTGGATTATTTTAATAAACATGTGGAAAAGGCTGTTAGGATTGAAAAATAGTTTGTTTTTCCCCCACCAACTTCAGCTGATTTTCCAAGCTTGAATACTATTTTTAAGAGTTTAATGGTTATTTTTATCAGTACAAAAATATTTACGCTGTCAAACCATTTATATTTTTAAAGATAATTACTACAAAATTAATAAATATATTATACATCACGTAATATGTTAGAATAAAAATACAAAAGTTATATAATACTAAAGGAAAAAAAAATACCAGTTTACCCCAATTACTTCTTTTTACTATTTATCCGTAAGTTTTTACAAAAATACTAATATTAAAAAAATATATAAAGTACTCATGTCACGGTATTTATGTTTATATATTTTTTTATATGACTTTGACATGCTAAAAAAAGTTTAAAAAAGATTATTCTATTTTTTAATAAACAAAAAGTATTTGTTCTTTCTATACATTCGATGGAAGAAGATATTAAAACAGAATACTATTTCATGATATAAAAATATTTATATAGTATAATTCAATATATAAAACTAAATCAATTTCATAAAATTTATAAATAAGATAAAATTTTAATATTATAATAATATCTTTAGATATAAAAATTTCAGACACATCTTTTCACATCAAATTAAACACAGAAAGTAGAAAAAGATGAGACTAAAAAAAAATTATTATAATGGACTTCAATATCATATTACAAATAATGAAAATAATTTTAAAAAGCAGGATCTCTTTATTTTTTCTTATGTCCATCCTTATAATAACTTTCTATAAATTTTGTTAATGTCTCCATGATATATATTGTAGTTGTGGGGTGTTAGTTGTGCAGGCTTCTTAACTAAGCACCTTATTTCTTTTATAAATAAATAAATAATTATAAAAATCTAAATAAAGAGATGTGTAAAGAACAGAATAGATGTCTATGCTGTCTATCCTTTGCTCTATTCTTTCATGATGTTATGAATTTGGGGTTTGGTGATATTTATATTTTAGATTGGTTTTGTTGTTGTGGTGTATAGCTGAGTCTCTAGGAATTCCATTGGTGAAACCCTATTTGGGACAGAAGAATATTAGTGCATGGAGTTGGAAAAACGGAGGAGCCAATTTTGCAGTTGCAGGAGCCACCGCCTTGGACTCAAGCTTCTTTGAAGAGAGGGGCGTTTATGTCATAACCAATTATTCTTTGTCCGTTCAATTCAATTGGTTCAAGGAATTGCTTTCTACTCTTTGTCACTCCTCCTCTTCCTCCCAAAGTAAGTTTCTATGTTTAACCTAGTATCACATGATGTTTTATCTTCTGGCCCTATCTTTCACTAAGTGTTTCATATACCATACTATATCCATTAATTACTTTATATATTAATGTGTGCTACTCTTCTTTTCCTAAACTTACAACTCACAACCTTTTTTTTTCCTTTTATCTCTCCACGCCTATATATATTATTTTGTATAAAAATGTACAAGTATAACCAAAATTTCTAAGTTTGCAACAACTATTATTTAATTTATTAAAAAAATATCATAGATATGTGTATGAAATGAGACAGTTTTATAAATATCAAGAAAAAAATTATTTAGAATAGTCAATTTTTAGCTACCGAATGAAATGATTGTTAATTGTGATTAAAATAGTCATCAAATCAGATTTTGGTTGTTAAATAACTACAAAATAGAAGTAATAATTGTATTTAGTGATAATTAAGTCAAGATAATTGGTATCTAAAATTAGCTACAAAGGTTTTAGTGACTTACACCATTAAATTTTAAATTAGTTTTTGACTTAATTAGATACCAATTTAGAATCTAATGGTATAATTCACTAAAATTTTAGTAGCTAATATTAGATACCAATTATATTGTCTTAATTAGTCACTAAATTCATATTTTGTAGTTATTTAACAATCAAAATTTAATTTTGTGACTATTTTGATCACAATTAATAACTATTTCATTTGTAGCTAAAAGTTTATCTCTAAATAACTATTTTCTTAGAGAGTTTACTGTGATCCACGTATTCTTGAAGGCACATTTTAATATTAAGCTAAACTTACATTTTCATGCAATAAAGTGTGGGGCTTATTAATTAAGAGCAAGACTCCATAATTTCCTTAATCATAATATTTCAAATAATAATAAAGATTTTTTTGCACAGTGACAGGAACCAAGTTTAAATCACAACCCATATAAATAACTAAAAGTCTTCTCTACTATGTGGATCTTAATAATAACTAACTATAAAGAATATTTAATAAGGTGTTGACAATATTTTTCATAATTTTATATATTTTTATATTCTATATGAAGACGAAAGTAAAAGTGTATAAAAAGGGAAGACATAGTTATGGTTTCCTAATGATCAATAAGACTGATTCATTTTGATAATATTGATTTTTAATTAAGGTTGAATTGCAGGTTGCCATGAAGAGGTTCAGAACTCATTATTTCTTGTGGGTGAAATAGGTGGAAACGATTTCAATCATGCTTTTTTTATCGGAAGGAGCATAGTAGAAACTAAAACGTATGTGCCGCATGTAATCAATGCAATATCTTCAATAACCAAAGTAAGATTTAATTTTCTTTAAGCAAAATAATTTTTATTTTCTCTTATAAAATTGCTTATGAGTTTAGCTCCAGATACGTGAATTGTCTAAATTATTTGACATAGTATTCGATTTTCACGTATATATACATACATATGATCATATTAATCTTTTAAAAATTTTGTTCACCAAATTATTCTCTCAAAATAAAAGTTTTGCTTTACTTCTAAGATTATTATCATATTAGTAGTTGAAAAAACAATCTCTATCATCAATTTAATACTTCATTTTAAGTATTTGTTCAATTAATTAATATAATGATAGATTCTATTTGTAAGGAATAACTACAAAATACAAAGATCAAATGGTGTAAAATTGTGTAAGGTTTAATTAATGTGATGAATAATTTTTTTAAGGTTTAGTTTTTAAGGCTTTAGGGTATAAGATAATGGAAATACATGTAATTCTAAGGATTTAACTAAAGATTTCTATTAATCTCTAACTAATATTTTTCTATTTTAGTTTTAAAGTTTTTATTTTTTCTTTACAGGAGTTGATTGGTCTAGGGGCTCGCACACTCATGATTCCTGGAAATTTACCTATTGGATGTAGTGTAATATATTTGACAATATACGAAACCAAAGATGAGAATCAATATGATCAATTTGGATGTTTGAAGTGGTTAAACGAGTTTGCTGAATATTATAACCATGAGCTCCAAATTGAATTAGATAAGCTTCGAGCACTTCACTCTGATGTTAATATTATCTATGTTGATTATTATAATGCTGCAATGACTTTCTATCGTGACCCCACAAAGTTTGGTAATCTTCTCAATTCTCATTATAATTTATTATATGTTTGCTTCAAATATGCATGTTCATACTTTATCAAAATAAATTACTTAATGTCTATAGTATTGTGATTTATACTTTGATCCCTATATAGGATTTACTGGTCTTAAAGCCTGTTGTGGAATGGGAGGTCCATACAATTTCAATCAATCAATGAAGTGTGGTGATCCAAGAGTGAGTGCTTGTGATAATCCTTCAAAGTATATTGGATGGGATGGAATTCATTTAACTGAAGCTGCATATAAATTACTTGCTCAAAGTTTTATAAAAGGCTCATATTCTCTCCCTCCATTTAGTTCCTTGTGTTTAACCGATGCAAATTTGGGCTATTTCAATAGTTGAACTATTTTTTTCTTTGAAATGAAATGAGACAAGTTCAATATAGCTTCCACTAGATAAATATGATTCGTATATACATCTTTTATGAATATAGTAGTTAATTTTTACAACTCTAGTCTTTATGAGAAATATAAAAATGTCACTCTCAATGTTTTTTATTCTGTTCTTAAGAAAATATTGTTAATAAAAAAGACGTGTAAACAAGAAGTTTTATCTATTTATACAAAATGAACTTATATAGTTGTTTACTATTAATTTTATGAACAACAGTTTCATCAGTAATAATAATATATTAAGATTATTATAATTAATAAGATTATTATAATTAATTAATATAATGAATCAAATATTTCGAATAATTAATGTTCAATTACTTGAATGAATATCTATTAAAAAAAATAGATAAAATATTGAAATATTGTTTTTCAACTCATATTATAATTAATTATTTTTTAAAAAAATAAAAAAATGAATTGAACATATTTATAAAAAGCTAAAAAAAATTTAATGTAAACTAACATAGATAACAATCAAAACCCTCCATATCTAAAACAAACAAATTTTATGTTGTTAGTAATATATTGCAAATATATTTTAAAGAGATATCAATTTTTACAACTTTAGTCGGTATTACCGACAATGATTATGATCTCAAAAGTTTTATTTGTTCAATAAAAAATTCTAATTAATAATGATAAAAACTCATTACAAGATGAATCAAATTTTTATGCATTAATTGGTGTTTAAATATTTTCCTTAAACTCCGTATAAAATATAAAGAAATAAACCACTTTTGTAATTATTTTAAAATTTATATCCCTATTGTGTTAGCTATAAGTATAATAACAATATTATAGACAGTAAACTTTTTTTTTAGAATAGAGATATCTAAATATTTATTAGTTTTAGACAACTAATTAAAAATGCAGATAGTGCATTGTGTGACCAACAACGGTGAGTGAGAAACATCTACCACCATTTTTTATTGAGATAAATTGGTGGGATCTCATATAAAAATGTTAAGATCACTTGGAATAATGACACTTATGGTTAAAGCAGTTACCAGCACTGCCAATGTATGTTATATTAAATTTAAGCGCTGATATATCAAGTTTAATTTTAATATTTTAATAATCAGTTAAACTTTGATGATTAACATTTTAACTAGTACATATCCGATAATTAAAATAATAATTAAACTCTAAAAATCATTAGTATTAATTAGTAAAGTATTATAAACAGTATAAATATTGTATACTGACTTAAGTGTTAAAAATATTTTGCAGATATTTTTCTTGTCTCATAATTAAATATTAAAAATAAAAAATCAAGACATCATACCTTAATATTATTAAAGATTCCTTTCCAGAGCGCAATAGTTTTATAATATTTATTAAAACATAAAATATATTTTTTAAAACTAAGTTTATATTTTACTTTTTGTTTATATGTGATATAACTTTTTTTGTATTTTTAAATTCTTAATTAAGTGTGCATGAAGATCTTATGAGAATTTATTTATCCACTAAAACTTTTTAAACAACAATTTTAGCAACTCTTAATAGTGCAAAACCTATTTATGTGTATTACACATTAAATTAGGTTCACATTCTTTCAGGCTTTTACAATACATTCACCCACGCTTTATTTTAGTAAATAATATTCACTTCTCTTATATTTCTAACAAAACAAAACTCATTTCCCTTATTTTATTTAAAATTATTATATTGAGAAAATATGAATAAAAATTTTAAATGTAAAACTTTAGGATATAAAAATAATTTTTTGATAATGATTGAAAATATCATTCCTTTAACACATTTTCTCTTAGCCATATGACAATTAGGTGTGATAAGCATGACTCGGTTACTCCTGCTTCCACTGCTACTGTCTCTTCCTCTAACTGTCACTGCCTGCTACTCCTCACTCTTCAGCTTCGGTGATTCGCTTGCTGATACCGGTAACTTGAATTTCATTTCCTCACCCCAGAGCCCCAATTGCTTACTCCCTCCTTATGGTCAAACCTACTTTCATCACCCCACTGGACGATGTTCAAATGGACGCCTTATCCTCGATTTCCTCGGTACCGCACAAATTCCACCATACCCACTTGCTTTTTCTATCAATTTCTCAATTAAAATTCATTCCTTCTTTGTTTCCTGTGCAGCTGATTCTCTGGGACTTCGGTATTTGGAACCGTATCTGGGTTTCAAGAATGGAGCGCTGAAACGGGAAAATACTGTGCAGGGGATGAATTTTGCTGTGGCCGGAGCCTGCGCATTGGACCGCGGTTTCTTTGAAGAAAAGGGGTTCACTGTTGATTCCATCGGAAACTTTTCTCTGAGGGTTCAGTTAGATTGGTTCAAGGAATTGCTGCCTTCCCTCTGCAATTCATCTTCCAGTTAAGTTATATTTTCTTTCCTTTTATTTGCACCAGTAAGCTAATCCATTACAATTTACTATTTCTGAAGCAGTTGTTTATTTTGTCACATCCATATATAGTAATTTTTTATTGAATGAACAAAGTTCGATACTTTTTAATTATTAAACTTTTTTTTATTATAGTTATGCAATCATAGATTTTCACATATAATTAAAATTGTTAGTTTTAAAAATCATTATATAAACGGATATGGTCAACACTTATATACAGTTTCCTGAATGATGTTGGTACTATTCTCCAATTAAAAATGGAGTTTTACACATGTAATCTACATACTTTTATTAACTAGATTATTGTTCTCTAAGCAATTTTTAATTGATTGAAACTTTTAAATTACTTACAATGACGATGTATTAAAGTTAAACTTATAAATAAATGCGACACGTTTCAAAGATCCGACCAAATCGAATGCAATATGAAGTTTGGGTAATGTAGAGGAGAAGGATCGACCGATGGATTGACATCAACAAGTTTGATTTAATTTCAGTATTCGGTAGGTATGGTATTTACATATATATAAGATTTTCATTCACTTCATTTCTCTCTAGGTATTTTAATAGAGTGCTTTTCCATAACAATTAAAGATCCTCTAATCAAGTATAGTAGTCTATAATAACTATTCAACATAGAAGGATGAAGAGTTGATTAAATGAATCTTAAAATTTGATAAGCAAGGATTCCTTCTCATGCCTTTTTCTGCGAATGTTGTCTGTCGGCATGTAGGTAATTCCTACTCTACTAGCTATTTCCAATGGCATATGGGATTTCATTCTTGCAGGCTGCAAAAATGTCATTGGCAACTCCTTATTTATTGTGGGAGAGATTGGAGGCAATGATTATGGCTATCCTTTATCTGAAACAACCGCATTTGGAGATCTTATGCCTTATATACCCCAAGTAGTATCTGTGATCACTTCAGTGATCAGGGTAAGAATTTGATTAATGTTTAGTAGCCATTCTGATATCTGTTCAATTTGTAATTAATGAATCCGTAGTGTTTTATTGACACCGTTCTGTGGAGTGTAAAATATATGGAAGGAACAGAGACGTTTGAGGAAAGGAAAGTGGAAGACGAAGAAACAAAAGTTGAGTGATGTTGGTTTGAAATAAAAATTGTCGAGTGAAATAGAAAGCTGGGATGAATTTTGTTAAGTATTTAGCAAAATTTTCAGATGAGCTTTTACTTATTTCTCGGACAGAGAAACATTATTCAAAAAGAGGCTACTGCATCTTTGAATGACTAATAACTAACAATTAGATTACTGCTTCTTAGAAAAAAAAATTATATTTAAAAATGTTCTTTTGATGCATTCCTCCAAAGGTGAGAGAGACGGTTATCAGTTTCTTTTGAAAAGGAACCAAGGATTTGTGATATATTTTCTCTTTCTAGTTTTAATTCATTGGCTAGTTATTGATTTATTGATTGATTTATTAATTCATGCAGGAGTTGATTGATTTAGGGGCTGAAACATTTATGGTTCCAGGAATGTTACCCCTTGGATGCAATTCTGCATATTTAACAAGATTTGCGACAACAGATAAAGAGGAGTATGATCAAGTTGGCTGTTTGAAATGGTTAAACACGTTTTTTGAATACCACAATGAGCTGCTCCAGATTGAACTAAATCAGCTTCGAGGGCTATATCCTCATACCAATATTATTTATGCAGATTATTTCAACGCTGCATTGCAGCTCTACAATTCCCCTGAACAATTTGGTATATCTATCCTCTTAGCTTTGTCATGTCAACATTTATGACTTGCAAGCATGCAGAAAAGTTAGTCATATATATCCATGTTCCATTAGTCAGTAATACTAATTGGAATAATTAACATGAGTGATAAAATTCTAATCTTGATTGGAGAACATCATAAAAAAAACACTTGATACTGAGATTTGCTTTAATGTTACTATTACAGGGTTTGGTGGAAATGTTCTGAAAGTCTGTTGTGGAGTTGATGGCCCCTACAATTATAATGACACGTGCAAGTGTGGGGAGGCAGGGGTGATTGCTTGTGATGATCCTTCACAATATGTTAGCTGGGATGGTTATCATATGACCGAGACTGCATATAGATGGATTGCCATAGCTTTATTAGATGGATCCTACACCATTCCTAAATTTAATGTCTCTTGTTTCACAGCTGAAACCATTGCAGATATTTAATAACTATCCATGGAAAAGTGGATCGCTTTATGAAAGAAGATGTGATATCTGAAATAATACAGACCCTGTTTTTGGCAGCACCTGCATGTAAATTCATGTTTAATGCAGACAGTATATGATCGCCTGCTTTTCTATAAATATCAATTAATGCTCCGTCTAGCTAAGATTTGTACCATTTACTTTTATTTATTTATTCTTTTCGAGACATTAACTTTAATTTACGCATGCGCTATATTGTTTTCATAATTAAAGAAGACACCATAATTTCTAGAGTCAGTGCGAGACAAGAAAAAAGAAATAGAAGTGTTAAATTATTATTACGTCTGCAGCACATTTCTTACTTTATACACCAACGTTCCTCAAGATAAAAGAAAAAAATTGCCAGTGTTTGGGTCTAAAAGAGAGGAGTAGAAGAGAGACACGTGAAGTTTTTTTTACCGGTGTCGTTGGATAGAAAAATGGAGGGAAACAATTTTTTTTCTTATTAAAAGTATAATTGTCTTTATTTGTATGTGTAAATTTTGTAAAGTATAGAAAAAATATTCAAAAGTTAGAATTATAATTTTAGATGTTCTACACATTATTTTGATAGTAAAATATTGACGCTAATAATGTATCATTCAACTCTAAGTGTGATATAAATGAACATTTTATATAAAACATTTTTTTTCTTTATTTTACGTCCATAATTAGAGTGAACATAAAGTTTGCCGTGAATCAATATTCATTATTTTTTTTCCCTTAACACGCTATTCAATCAAAGTGTAATTGCATTTATACAATTGAATTAATCATAGAAAGTGAACTAACACAGAGAATGGAAAGGTTGTTACATGTGTTTCCTTGTTCGTTTTGTTTTGGTATATCATAAAGTTTTATATGGTTTCGAAATCAAAATAAAATATCGTTTATATTTTATATTTTTTTTTCTGTTTTTAACTCGTCTAAATATTTTTTCAAAGATGAATTGTAATAAAACCAATTAAATCTTAAATCAAAGAATACTTTCGATATGAAAATTTCAAGTTAAAAGAAAATTCCTGTTAATGATATCAAAACATACAACTTATTTTTTAAACACATTCCGTTTAATTATTTAAACGTACTAACAATATTTTAAAATTTGACATATGTTTTAGTCTCTTTAAATAAGATTTTGTTTAATTTTACTTCCTAAAGTTTTTTACTATTTATTTAATCTATAACGTTTTCTAATTTATTTTATCATTACTCATAACATTTTAATGTTAAAAAAATATATGAATTAAGACAATTAAGGTAATATAAATAGTTCAAATAAGATTATTATGATTTTTAAGTACATAATTTAACTCTTGCTGATAAAAAAGTACATACTTTAATTAATTAATATATTTATTATTCGATATAAATAATGTCATTTTTTTAATATTCAATGTTTACTTTTTATACTGCACTTAAAATAATCTAATTGTCTAGTTAAAACGTTTATTATTACTTTAATTGTCATAATTAATATTTTTAAATTTTAATGTTAAATGAACTGTACTTCGTGGTAATAATTAAAAAATACTAAAAAATTTACAAATAATTATTTTTTACAGAAACTAAAATAAAATAATATAATTTATATTAAGTTTAAAACACATTTGAGCATAAAATTGAGATGTTAATATCTCCCACGATCTGTCTTTTCGGAATGATAAATATACTTTGACCTTTCACTGAAGGAACACCACAAATAGATGCTGGCCTACAAAGTGAATGCATTTAGTTGTCCTTACAACACTCTTCCTAAGGATTGGGTAAGATATGACCCAACTTTGTCCTTTTACTCTAACCTCTTTCACGTTCTCCATTAATTTTTAATTAATCCTTTTATACAAAATCTTACTTTTATTTATATAAATGTATACGCTTTAATTAACGTAAATTATCATTAATATAGTTTTTTTAATATAAACATGAATAGTATACATTATAGCGTATTGTATTTTATATATTATTCATATATATATATATATATATATATATATATATATATATATATATATATATATATATATATATTTCAAATTATAACATTCTATATTTTTTATATAATAAAAATTTTATCCCATAAAAATTATATAATAGACTTAAATATTATATTTATCATAGTATTTTAAAATATATTACTTTATTATGTTAAATAAGATTTAATAGAAATATGTTCATGAAATTTCAAAATAAAATAAAATAAAATTTTTTCATCAGCTTAATCAGAAGTTGCACCATTTGTCAAATCTGTTCACGTGTAATATACGATTTATAAAAAAGAAGAGTTAGCTGTAAAGTTAATATATATATATATATATATATATATATATATATATATATATATATATATATATATATATATATATATATATATATATATATATATATATATATATATATATATATGTATATATATATATATATATATATATATATATATATATATTTATTTATTTATAAATTAAATTTCTATCTTCACCAAACAACAACCAATCAAGTTTTTATAATTTATCTCACACATCACGTTGTCATTATCGGATCTTTACAATAACTCATATAACATATATATTGACTCACACAATGGACTCTCTATTTTCAAAAGACTCGTATATTGAGTTAGACTCAGATTTCTGTACCTATCATATAATTTTTCATACATTCCTATTTCAAACTTCGAATGCATTCTATTTTGATCAGTTCCTATTTCAAATTTCGAACATGACCATATGAACTTCTTTCCACTTTCACCACCTAATAATTTTCATCTATAATATATTAGTAGAGTGATCAAGAAAGAAGATGAAACTTAAAGAAAAGACAGAGAAAATATTAAAAAACAACTTCTTACATAGATAATTGATAGTTTTTATAAAAATGAAACTAAATAAAATTTTGTATTTAAACTTTTCTTTAAAAAATATTATTGAGGTATCATCTTATTTATTTCTAAAGTTAAATTATAGATTTAATATATTTTTATTCTAAAATTGTTAATAAATGAATTAAGTTTCTTTTTATAAATTTTGTGGATGAGTTTCAACGCAAAAGTACACAGAGGTGTACTTTAAAAGACTTGTTGAGGCTCAATTCGGAAGAATTTTTAAGAAAAAATAGAAGGAGTAACTTAGTGGTTTAATATTCACACACAAAATATATATATATATATATATATATATATATATATATATATATATATATATATATATATATATATATATATATTTCATTATAATTAAATAAGTGTCTGAATATTGACTTGAATTCTAAATCTCGTAGTCAACTGTTTAAATCAGGATGTAGTTAACAACATTATTTAATATGCGTAACATTCAAGTATACTAAGTCTGTCTTTTTCTTATATATATATGTATAGGTACATAAGTTGTTGTTCTTAATCCAAATAATTATTTTAAATAAGTACATCAACAATTAATTCTTCATTAATTCTCTATATTAAGGATAAACATATTTAATGTATCAATTTCTTACTACTGATTTAATAAAAATGAATCTTTGTTGGAATGTGAAAGAGTACTAAATGAGATAACAATTATTTTGATCCAATTTTTTTTTTTTATTAAATTTGGACATTCAATAGAAGATGTTATTTGATTAATATTGTTTTTGTTTCTAAATCTAAGACTTACCTCATAACAACTTCAAAAAATTTAGAAATTATTTTATATACCATACATTAGATTGCTTCTTGAATTTTCCATAAATTTGCATCCCAATTTAACACAAACCTATATGCCCCGAATATAATATCTTGATTAAAATTCTCAGTTAGGGTTAACTAGATGTTTTTCCACTTTAGCTAAAAGATGAACGACACATAACCAGAATCGCTTTGTATGTTCAATTCTCAACGGTCATCATTACTTTCTTTCGTCCTACATTGCTCACCGTCGAATTAATCAGAATTAATAAGAAATTTGCGTGACAACATTGAAAGCTCAACTGCATTAGTGGCTCGTTTAACTTTCCCTCATAATTACATGTTCTACTTATATTTGTGTTCTTTTTTAACAACATTCACAGAAACACTATGAAGATCTATATTTTTTTAGCTATTACATCCTTAACATTTGGTTTCCATGAGAAAGTTGTCTCAAGTCCAAGTCCTGGTCCATATAATGCAATTTTCAATTTTGGGGACTCTTTAAGTGACACTGGCAATTTCCTTGCTTCTGGAGCTTTGTTATTCCCAGTCATCGGAAAGCTTCCTTATGGTCAAACCTTCTTTAATCGTTCTACCGGCCGTTGCTCAGATGGACGACTAGTAATTGATTTCATAGGTATGTGGTTGATGTGCTGTGTAAATGTGTAAATATATATAACCATGTCTTGCTTCTAAAAGGGAGAGAAAGATATCATTGTAAGCTTATTGTAATACTCATTTGTCATGATCTTTTGAATTTATGAAGCTGAGGCATATGAGTTGCCATATTTACCACCCTATTTGGCACTAACCAAAGACCAAAACATCCATTCTGGAGTAAATTTTGCCGTTGCTGGAGCCACAGCACTTGATACAAAATTCTTCATTGATGCCGGACTTGGGAAACTTCTTTGGACAAATAATTCATTGAACATTCAGCTCGGCTGGTTTAAGAAACTTAAACCCTCCCTTTGTGCCACTAAGCAAGGTACCACTTGGAAACACTTGCATATGTTTTCTCTCATATTTCCAACAATAAAACATGCATTTTATTATTGTCGCCTTATGTGTCACAGATTGCGATAGCTACTTTGGACGCTCTCTCTTTCTGGTGGGGGAGATAGGTGGTAATGATTATAACTACGCCGCCGTTGCTGGAAATATTACTCAACTTCAAGCTAGTGTTCCTCCTGTTGTTGAAGCAATAACAACGGCCATCAGTGTACATCTTATATCAAACTAAGTGCATTAATGTCAGCCTGAACTCAGTTTCTTGAGAAACGTGGTTGAGAACAATATGAGTGCATTCTATTCTACTCCATCAATTCATTTTACACTTTCCTCCCTTATTTTGATAGGAATTGATAGCTGAAGGAGCAAGGGAGCTGTTGGTGCCGGGGAATTTGCCAATTGGGTGCTCTGCGGTATACCTGACTTTATTTAAAAGCGGGAACAAGGAGGACTATGATGGAGATGGATGCTTGAAAGCTTTCAATGGTTTTGCAGAGTACCATAACAAGGAGCTCAAGCTAGCCTTGGAGACACTAAGGCAAAAGAATCCTCATGCAAGGATACTGTATGCAGACTATTATGGTGTTGCCAAACGTTTCTTCCATGCACCAGGACACCATGGTTAGCTCTTTTGTTTTTATTGTTTTACTTTTATATTATCAACTGATCGTAAATTATGTTAAAGATAGCCTTCAAATTAATGATTGTTTGTATCAACAACATCATCATCGTACATGAGTTCTCAAATTAGTTGAAAATGTAAAGAAAATATAGCCTTGGACATGTTGGAATGCAATAAATTTGTGTATTAAATTATTTATTATGCTGTGTTGTCATTTAGAAATGATGCTGAATATTTGGTGGATGTGGTTGGAGAAATTTATAGGGTTTTCTGGTGGGGCATTGAGAGCGTGCTGTGGAGGAGGTGGACCCTACAACTTCAATAATTCAGCAAGGTGTGGTCACACTGGTTCAAAGGCATGTGCAGATCCGTCCACACATGCAAACTGGGACGGAATTCATTTGACAGAAGCTGCTTATAGGTACATCGCCAAAGGTCTGATTAACGGTCCATTCTCAGATCCTCCCCTCAAGACCTCTCCCTACAAGATAACCTAGTGTTCATGTCCCCACACTTTTTAGCACCAGGCAAAAATCTGTCCTAAGAATAAATGCTCACTTGTTTATAGCATAAGTGTATTGTCTGAACTCCAATATAGGGACTTTTTTTTCCTTATATTAACAAAATTGAGTCACATTCAAAGCATGCAGTAGCAATTCTTTGTCGACTGCCAAGTGCACCATTGACTTCGGCTCTTGTTTATGTTTGGATGGTAAATTTATGGACCAAGGAAATTGAGATGACAGATAGAGGAGGAATGCATTAGGTTGCTTGATGCAGATCGTGTTTGGTTATGTTTAAGAATCTTAGAATTGAGTTTACTTGTAGTCTGATTGATTTTGTTAAAAATATAGATGTTTGATTATTAATAGATAAATGTGACATTGTTCTAAAATTTCGGTTTGACTAGAAATGATAAAAAGTAACTTTTGGGTGGATGGAATAGCTTATATTAAGTTTTATCATGCTTTCCAGATAAAAGAATTTAAACATATATCAATTACAGATAAATACTGAAACATAGAGTTAGAAGGATGGATGAGTACTGTGAGAACATTTTGGGAGTGGAGTCCATGAAAAAAAAAAAAAGTTTTTTCCTTCAGATAGATAGTTGTGGGTGAGATCTATATATTTTAAATGACTTAACTGCACATTTGATAATATTTTTAATATGAGTCCACGTAATAAAATAAACTTGCATCATCGTTTGGGAGAGAAACTTACATATTTTGTAAATTTTCAGTTTTTATTTTAATTGCTAATTTAGGGTTATGGTTTTCTTAATTTTTTACAATTTAAGTCTCTAAATTTAGAAATCTACAGTTTTTATTCAATATTTAATTTTATATATGTTTATTTCTTTTGTTTTAATTAAGTATGTATTAAGTTTAGGGTTTGAGGGAGCATAGTGAAATAAATGAAACATACAAAACTTAAGACGAAACCGAAATTAATTTGATGTTTCGATCTATATATTAGTTCAATAATCTACATAAAATGTTTAAAAGAACCACCCTAAAAGCATGTTTTACAATAATAATTTTAAGAATTAAATATGTAAAGAAATGGTAACATAACAAAATTTGTGAGATCATGTAAGTAAAATGTCAAATTAAGCTAATAAAACATTAAATTATAATTTTGGTTTCTGTTTAACATCCAGTTAATGGTTTTATTCTTTTATACTTTTTCCCTCAATTTTAGTAATCAAATTTTAAAAAATCTTGTTACAAAATTTATTATTGTTTATGACAAATTGTTTGCACGTCACAGACTGTTGTGAAAAAAAAAAGTTCTAGTTATTATAAATACAATTTTAGTTAAATTAAACTTGTGTTTCTTAACATGATTTTAATTTAATTTAAAGAAAAATAATAAAAATTGTGTTTATAAAACTGATTTGGTGGAAATTTTATTTTCAAAAAACACAATTTATTTATTGTATTAATTTTTTAAAAATTTTACTATTTTTAATTTAGAAAATAAATTATATTATTTTGATAAAAAGACGAAAAAGCATGTATATAATAAATTTACTATAAATATTCTTAAAAAACACATATATCATCAATTATGTTAGGTTTGTAAACAAAGTTTCATTTTAATTTTTTAAAATGTCGAATAAAAAATATAATTTTATTATAAAAATGATATATGTGTATTCCACTTGTATGATTTAAGACAAAAAAAAGATTAGATTCTGAATTTTTGTATTCTTGTATAATACATAATACACTTTTAAATTTTATGAATTATGTAATTTATAATATAAATTTTTATATTGTAGATTGAATAGTTTAAAATACAAATAATTACAAATTTATAAAAAATATTTTTAATATTTTCGGAAATATGAGGATGCATAAAGAAACCATGGAGATAGGAAGAAACACCCATTCAACTATAGCAACTTTGAAAGCATCGGGCCTGGGCCTAGTATTAGTGGGGATTGTAATTTAGGTGCAAAAAGCCCAAAAGTAATGGTAAGTCTTCTAAATACAATCTCAAGTGATTAAAATAAGAGTTTAACGATTATGCAATATTAGTATAAACAAATTTATACTATCAATAAATCATAAATATTCTTTATATTAATTTTAAAGTATTTATTATAAAAAATAATGAATATATTGTAGAGTGTTTTGATATTGAATGATAATATAAAACTGTTTTATAATTTTTTATTTTCATTTTTATTTTTATTAAGGAAAACAAAAATCAAATACTCTCCATAAACTAAAAAATAATAATTACTAATGTGTTAAAATCTTAATCGATAAAAAAATAATAAAATCTAGAATCAAACTAAACAAAATCATTTCTTTATTTAGATATAATACTTAACAACTATAATATATATACATATATATCTTAAATGTTATTTTATAATTTAATTGTAACATATTTATATTCTAATTTTTATGAAATAAAAGTTCGAATTTAATTATAAATATAACAATAATTCATTTTTTTATCAGCATATAACCACAATTCATATTCTCTATTTACCCATTTTATTCATTATAAAATGTATAATAATTTTTTTTTAAAGTTTGACAATCTTTATATAATTTCTTTAAAATTTTATAATAACAAAAATCACAAAAAAAAAATCAACTTAAACCGAATAACAAAACATTGATTTTTGGTTTCGTTCTGATTTTATATTGAATTGAAATAAATCAAACCGAGATGCCATTGCTGATCACAAATGGATTATCGATATGATTGGAAACTAGAAATAAGAAGAAAAATCATTTTGTACCAAATCCCCCTTAAGCTTCTTTCTCAACCAACATAATTTTCTTATAAATCTAAATGACAAAGTACACAACTGTAATTATTCAACCAATCTCACTCCTTCCAAATGGTCTAAGGCTTCTTACACTACAGTAAACAAATCCAATTTTTTATGTAATATTTTCTTCAATCGGCAACAACCTCAAATGTGAAACTGCAAACGAAAGAAAGTCATTCTCAATTCTGAATTAAGGATCAGAAGTCATCATCCTCACGATCCATGAGCTTCCACGAACCATCACTTTGTTGAACCATACCCTTATTCTTTTCAACCCTCCACGAAACGGGAACAAGCAATTCATCTTTCAGAGCATCCAAGGTCTTATTCACAAGTGCAATATCACGATTAACCTCAAGTTTGAACCCTCCTTTGCTTCCCTGTGTTCCCGCCACACCATGCAAGTAACCCTCCAAATTATGCCAACTAAGTGGGTTCCCAGGACTCTTCAAGTACATTGATTTTCGGGTATCGATCTTCAGCTCCTCACCTACATCCGAAAACCCCACAAGGGGGTAGTTTGGAACAATGTCTAACTCGTTTCGAATGCGTATGGCTGTCAAATCTTGGTAGCCAGAGAAAACCTTCCGAAAGTTGGTATCACCAACTCTTGGACAGGCAAACACAATAGCAGTGACTGGAGAAGCCTTGAGAGAAGGATCACTTGGCTTGTTGTAACCATTTGCAACAATGTCCACTGCACTGAGGGTTGCAATTGCAGCACCTAAACTGTGACCAGTTATAGTTATGCTTATCTCTTCATTCTTATATAGCTCCACCAGCCTTCTCACCTCACTTAGGACCTAATCATCAACGAACATATGATGATAAGATGAAAGGATAAAAATGAATAAAGATTAATTGAATGTTGAAAAATGAGATACTAAAAATAATTCCTAAAAAACAGAAGCAATTACAAGTATGCATGTACCTGGCTTCTGGCACTGGTCTTGTTAAAGGGAGAACGTGGATCTTCAGAGGTGTAAATGGAGTACCAACCCTGGTGCACTTTAGGATCAGTGTTCTTACCAAACACTTTAGGAGCAGAAACCAAAACGAACTCAAGATCATTAACCCATTCCAAGGTCTGCACAGTGCCCCTCCATGCGATCACAATGTCCCTTCTCCCTAACGCAGCTTTCCCTTCATCAGTCGCCACTGCAACATAACCTATCCAATTTGATTCCCTGCTCCAAGCCTCTCTAGAAAACGACTTTATGATGAAAGCTTCAGGGAGATCGATTTCTGAAGTTGCATACAGAAACTTGGTCACGGAATACGTGAAGGGGTTGCCATTTGTCAAACCGACTTTCGAGAAGAAATTCCTCTTGGCATATCTGCTGCTTCCAGCAAACTTTGATGCTTTCTCCGAGATGAAAGCATCGTATGCCGCTTGAGCCATTTCACCGTAGTGTATGATGTAGCGGCGGAGATCAATGTCCAGAGGGTCCATCAGACCCTTCCAATGACCTTGCCCACTGAGTTCTCGCCATTTTTTTGCTATGCTGCTATCCATCTTCTTCTTCGCACCGATACACCTTTTCATCAACGCTCTTACCGAGGGTTTTTTACATTGAACAAGACAGAACTTGACCTTCATATGTTCAATCCTAAATGGTTCAATGATTAACTCACTTCGGAAAAAGGATAAATATGAAACCCCCTTGGCTTAATTCATGGCCATTTCATTTGTTGTAAGCGTATAATATAAGGTTTATATGCTAAAAAATATGTGTTCACAATGAATATATATATTTTTTTAGAATAGTACGCTTTTTTCTGTTGAAAACAATTATGACGTTGAACTAACATAGAAATAAAGTTTCTTTCCACTTAGAATTCAGATTTGGCATTATTATATTAATTAAACTGAAATTGATCACACATTCAAGGACACGGGAAATATAATTTTTAATCTCTTTATTTTATATTTTTTTCACTGACTTTTTAACAAAAATATCTATTAATTTATTTAATTTCGTTAAAGAAATAGAGAAAGAGATAAATAAATACTATATATATATATATATGGAGATATAGAATATTTTAATCTGTTTAAACATTGTCCATTCAGATGTCGTTCAGCCTTCTGAAGGGGTGTTGTGACAATGATAGTAACGTGATTACTGTACATGAACTTCGTGTTTGTATATATTGTTGTAAATTCTATAGTTACATATTATTTCTTTTCCCGCAATCCATGTATGGATCAGTTTATAAGAGGTAGTATTCTTGTAAGCAACATTCTCGAGTTCTGAATATGACAAATCCAGACGCTCAATCATGGATTGAATATTAGTTTTTTAAGAGAACTTTAGCCACCAAAAAAAGAAAGCAGTGGGGCCTAATAGTAACATAACACTCCTAACTTCAATTAGCAATTTCAAAACCAAAAGCAAAGGTCTCAACCTTTAGAAGGCTATCTAAGTATACGTGGAAGAATGGCTGAGAAAGTATGTTATGTACTCTGCAAGCTTGCCTTCAAAGACCATTCGTCAGTTGCAGGGTGAATGCTATTGGTCCCCCACAAACTAGTGTTTGGAAACAGTTCTCTTTTTCAAGATTTGCAGGGTAAAGTATTCCTTCTCACGTGTTTTTAGTGATGCAAGTAGTCTGGTAATGTCTGACTACATGTCTGGTTTTCAGAAAATTATATTTTGATATTACTGATTTTCATCAATTAAATCTATTTGATATAATAAAATAATAATTTATTTTAATGTTAAAAATGGTTGTATTTTACCGTATGAAATGTAAAAAAAAAAAAAAAAAAAAAAAAAAAAAACTGAGAATGTCTTCCCAAAAGCACCTGATTCCTCAACAGAACAGACTGGTTAGCTCAAACTCCCTTTTGCTTCTTCTCATATTACTTTTATTTTAGGATATAAATTAAAAGCGTAAATTAAGAAAATTTGTCAATATTTTATGAAAAATAAGAAAAGTATTATATTTGTTAGTTAGTCCGTGTACAAAACCCAAAACACACTTAAAATTAATCATTTAAGAATCACTTAAAGAAGATTTCGGGGAAAGTAAGTTGTGTTTCTTTTTTAAAAAAAATAATATATATCGATTATTAGTTTACTAAAATGGGTAAAATAATTAATGCAGAGACAATTTAACAATAAAATATTAATATTTTATCAAAAATAGAAAATTTTGAAATGTATATATAAAAAAAAGTAACATCATAGTCATTGTGAGATAAAGAAAGTATCTTTTTGTTTCCAACGTAATAAAAAAAAGTTATAAAAGATGATTCCATGCTCTATGACATGGTTAAAATTATACCAAACCTTTAAACGATGTTCAAAGAAGACTTTTATGATCTGGATGTAGAAAAGTAAATAGGGTTGCATGGGTTATTTAGTTTAATGGTAAATTTCCTAGTGGAGGGATTAATTGACTATAGAATGAATACACGATTGTGATATTTATCTTAATTGGTTATTATGAGGATAATTAAAAGTGGTGATTTGACTGGGTTTTTTGGTTAAACTGTTGGATTGCACGTGCAATATTGTTACAACATATATTTCCTGATTGAGTATTGTTTCTGGGAAAAGAAACCAATGAAATGGGAGAGTGATTGGGCATGTATGAAAGTTGAACTGGGGTTAGAAAAATTTTGTCACAAGGGGCAGATTCTTGGACTTCTAAGTTACCTGTTTTAACACTTGGCACACGCAGAGTTGTATGAAGATGCTGGAATGTTGAAGAAGGCAGGTATTTGCTGGTGATTGGTTAGATGCTTTGCGTAACTTGTAAATAAAAATTGAGTTTTAAAGTGGCAAAGCTAAGTAATGGAAAGGAAAAAACTAGCGGGGATTTCATGCCTGAGGAAGACGTTAGGAACCACCTACAATATATGCTCTACCTCTCACCACAATTTCACCATAGGAATATATTCTTTAGGGTGTAAATGAAAGTAAATTTGGTTTGTTTAAAAAGGTGTTTAAATTTATATATTTTAATGTGCTCTTCTTAGATTCAAATGTGAATGGTACTTCTATATTCAATAGAAATAAAAAAGATAAAATTATACATAACAAAAGAAATTACTGCCTTAAACTTTTAGAATGAAAATAGTATTATAATTTATGGATTTATATATATAGTATTTTCATAGATTGTTATTTTAATTTTACTTTTTTAAACCTTGAATTATAGTTGGAATTAATAGTCTTACTTCAAATTTTAAGTCTTAAACTTTTGGTCCTCGTAATATATATTTTATTTCTTCTTTGACTTTCCTTTTTAATTATTTTTCACCTGGAAATTTCTTTCCATGAATTGTTGTTTTCGGCTTTGTCTTCACTAAATCATTTTATTCTGAAAACTTGGGTGGAAAAAGGTCATATTGAACAAAAGCGAAAAGAAAAGAAAATATTTTAGGAAAAGATTTGGGAGTACGAAGAGCAAAGAAAAGGGTGTGAATAACAAACAACTCCTTAATCTGTCACTTGGATTGGAATAGAACCAAACAAACCTTCCATACCTCCATATCAACAAGAGTGATGGCATTGAATTCTGCACCCCCGTAAAATTGAATTTTCAATTTTACCTTTTAAAAATATGTATTTCTAAATTTAAAAATACGGTCTGAAAGTATTTACAGATTTAAAAATATATTATAAATATATATATATATATATATATATATATATATATATATATATATATATATTATAATATATTTATATATTTAGAAATACATTCGTTACAGAATATATTTTTAAAATGCATAATCCAAAATATATTTTTGGATTTAGGAATACTTTCTTTAAGAATATATTAATACATTATATATTATATATTTTGAAAAGTTATTTTCTAAATTTAGAAATATGTACTAAAATATACATTTTGAAATGTATTTTTCAATGTCATTTCACCCACTCATAAGGGTGCAGGTTTGAAAACTTGGGGTGCGGAATGCATGCCTCAAAAATAATTGGACATAAGTTTGGCACTTTGTTGGGGTCCATGATGACTGATGTTGCTTGTTCAAGTATTGAACTTCTCCAAATACGGGGTTACACCAATTCTTTCTTCCTACACTACATGATTTCATCTGCACCTCCTTAAGTTGTAGGAAATGTTAAAAAGTACCCTTCCCATACAATTTTATTGAAAAAAATTGGATTGAATGATTTAGAAAGTTTTTGGATTATAAGATCCAGAAAGTTTCCACTATTATTTATTTTCAATAAAATTTAAAATGTTAAATAATATTAGATTGTAGACCTGACATCAAAATTTTTAACTTTTAAGATATTGATATTTTGACAGTGGACATAATAAAATATAACCATATGATATTTTATTAAATAAATCAGTATCAAATACTCAAATTATAATTTTTTTAAAGTATAATTTTCCTAGCTTTAAAGTGTTTTATAATTTGAAAAGTATATATAACTAAACTGAATTTTGTTTCTAATGGTTATTAGAATTGTCATACTACCTATTAATCAAGTCATGCCTGCTCTTCCACCATTCTTTGATACTGCAAAACCTCCGTTTGCACGGCTTCCTTGTGAGCCTATAGTAGGGTGATGATGGTCATTTAAATCATCAACTTCTAACAATAGAACAATAAAGGTAGATTTGTGGTGTGAAACATAATTTTATATAACCAATGTCGAGTCATAAGTAAATGTTCAGTGTCTATTGACACAACTAATCAAAAGGTAGGATTTCATAAAATAATGACTAATAAATTTTCTATATATGTCAGCTATATATATATATATATTGAATTTTAACATCCTATGTGAAAATATTAATCGATTCATACATTTTTTTATAATTTATTCCCTACTTAAAAGAAAAATTAAAATAAAACTATCATGATTGATAATATAAATATTTCTTATTATACTTTTTTATCGTAGATACTTGATTTAATCGCTATTAATCATGATAATGGCTTTATCATAATGCGCGCATTTGTCTTCATTTTTTATTTATTTTAACCCTACAATAATAATGCAAATCACAAAAAAATTGCTAATTAATTTAATATATGTTAAAAATTGTAATTATTACAACTCCATCCTCACACCCTTTCTGCCTCGGCACATATTACCATTTTTTCATAAATAATCAATATTAAAATATATAACTATCACCCCTTTTGAATTTAATCTGTAATTTTTATTTTTCAAATATATTTGCATAAGAAATATTTACTTTCCCCCTCTCTCTCTCTCTCACGTGTCAAATATATAACATATATCGTCTTTTATTCCGTGTCATTTCCTTTTTAAACAGTACAAAGTCATTTTCAAATTGCCTTTTGGGCCATGTAATGCATCCCAGTTCACAAAATTTCTTCGCTTTTATCCTAACTCAAATTAGTTTTCCGCCCAATTCCAAATGGACTAACAAAGCAATTTTCACTTTTAATTACACTTCAACTTTCAAACCCTTCAAATCTAAGAAAGAAAAAGTCTTCACGCCGAAAACAAAATTGGGCACTTTGTTGTCCTTAAAAATTAAAAGCTCGGTTTCCTTCATACCACACCAAATATATATATATATATATATATATATATATATATATATATATATATATATATATATATATAATTTAATTTAATTTGGACAAATATATTTACAAAAACAAAGTAGCGCATCAATATTTGAAAAATTATTATAATAAAATATTATATTTATTAAGAGTGTATTTGGATTTTTTTTTCTTAAACTCCTTCTGGAAGAGAAAACTAAAATTAAAAAAACGATATTACCTTAAGTATGGATTAATAGAAAGTTTCATATAAGTTATTTTTTATTTTTTATTTATGCATAAACTAAATTTAAATATGAAAAAAACAAGTGTACTTTTTTTCCTATAAATATTTAGGAAGAAGTTCATTCGAAAACATCTTATGTATAATTCGGATAAAACTGCAAAATATACTTATTTTTAAATAAAAAATTGACTCCACTTCCACTTTTAACTTTGATTTACAATTGAAGCATACATAAAAGGTCAGTCACTAGAATTGTGAGAATGTATTAATGTATAAGAAGTTATAAAATTATTAACAAATAGAATTATTGTTGACGATCTCACTCATAGTATCATTTAATGGCATAAGTGTTAGACACCATCCCAATAGCCATAGGTATATATGATATAACAATAAATGTTATTATTTCTGCAACCAATTGAGATTCCTTAAACAATATACAAAAATCATGTTTTCTATTACAATACAGTAAATTTTCTTTCAACTTAAGACATTTTCTAAAATAAGCTTGATTTAATTTAATTTAAATTACAACAATATTTCTATTTTATGATAAATAAATACTATTTAAACTAAAATTTACTTTTTCATACACCAAATAATTCAACCTTCAATATATTTGAAAATAGTCACATTTTTTTCACCTCAATTGATAGAAGACTTTCTAGAAATCTTAGAAAGAAGATGAAGGAAATAGATTATAGAGATATAGTTGTTTATAAAAAAAGTATTTAAATTTTCTATTTAGAATCTTACAAACTTAATTAAATTAAAATATTTATTCTTTATTAACTTTGATTTTTTTTTCTAAAATCTATAAAAGGAGTTTATTATGTTTAATACTAAAAAAAATATGCAACTTCACTTGTATGCTTACTTTTATTTAATTCGATTTCATTACTAATTAAAAGCTTAATTAAATTAACAAATTTTTTAAAAACATTATAATATGATATTTTTTATCCAATTAACAGTTAAATCAGTAATAAAAAATATTGACAATTTGATTTTTAATCCATATACAAGTTAGTTTTGATTCATAAAAGAAACAAAATTCAAATCACATAACCTTTTCCTGGGTTAATTCATAATAGCATGGATCTGGGACAAGGAAATTAAGGTATTAAGAAACAGTAACATCTGTGGATAAAAGAAAGTAATTGTAGATTATTTTGATGTGTGAAGCAGTTAAGGCAAAGTGAAGGGGAGGTCCCAGTAGAAGGTTGATGATGGTAAATGGAGCCCACTTGAATAGAATTTACCCCTTTTGCAGGAATCTCTTCCTTCTCTAGCCAGACCTTCACTTGTTTCTCTCTTTGTCTCCCTCCCACTCCCAGACAGACATTCAGACAGCGACATCTTTGTTAGTCTTAGCTTTCACTTCCAATGATATTGCAAACCAGACAACCCTAATCCAAAATCCAATCCCACCTATTCCCATTCCTACTACTGTTCCTATTCCACTTCAATGGTACCTGGCAAGGTCAAGCTCTCAATGCCTTTCCCCAAGTCCCCTGCGCCCCCCACCCCTCCCCACTCCTCCGCCACCAAGTCCTCCCTCACACGCTCCTTCGCCACTTATTTCTCACGCTCCTCCGCTCAGGTGCAGCCCCGCCCCTCCGACATCCTCGAGCTCCTCCGCCTCGTCGAGGACCTCCGCGAGAGAGAGTCTCGCCTTAAAACAGAGCTTCTCGAACACAAGCTCCTCAAAGAAACCGCTGCAATCGTTCCCCTTCTAGAAAACCAGATTGCCGCCAGGGATGCACACATAGAAAGTAACACCAAGAAAATGGAACAAGTGGAGGCAGACAACCAGAGGCTCAGGAACGAGCTCCAAGAACTGAAGCTCCGAATGGAAGAAGAGAAAACGGAGAGCCTGAGAAAAACTAAAGCGTTAGAGGATGAGATTGCGGAGCTGAAGAAAACGGCGTCGGATCATGTCTGCAAGGCATTGGTAGTAAACGACTTGCATTCTTCGCTTGAAAACGACTGTCATTCTTCTGTGAGGCTTCAAGCGCCTTTGGAGGTGCCAGCGAGGTCCAATTTGATCAAGAGTTTGAAGAAAACGGCGTCGGATCATAGAGGTGTCAACCACAAGCAGTTTGAAGTTACTGTTCAAGATTTTAAACAAGAAATGGCTGAATGTGAAAAGCCGCGTCGTGACTCGGAGGAACTCGCCGATTCTACTGAGTCCATTTTAACAAGACCACGTGCGCCTCGCATTCCTAAGCCGCCACCGAGACCGTCGTTGTCTTCTTCATCAATGGGCTCGCGGTACGCTGATTCTGCGGCGTCCGAGAACGGCAATGTCGAAACAGAGAAAGTGTTATCACGACCTCCGCCGCCTCCTCCTCCTCCTTTCAAGGCTGCGTCTAAGGCTGCTCCGCCTCCTCCACCACCGCCGCCGAAAGGGAGTAGACAGGTTACGGCGAAGGTGAGGAAGGTGCCGGAAGTGTTGGAGTTCTATCATTCCTTAATGAGGAGGGAATCGCAGTCCCGGCGAGAATCTCTCTCCGGCGTGGTGGAACTGCCTCCTGCGGCCAATCCACGTGACATGATCGGTGAAATTGAGAATCGTTCATCTCACCTGCTCGCGGTAAGTGTGTCACTTGTTTTGGCTGAAATTACGACTTTGCCACTGGTGTCAGTGTCAAATGTTAAATATGTTGACTAGCATGCTTTAATTCGAAACAGATTTATTTTCACATAAGACATGAATTAAATTCGAATTTGGGTGCCCACGACTTTGACAATGCGCAAAGTAGATAGTCACTTTATGGAATCAGTTTTTTAATTGTCGAACTACAAAAGGGAAAAGAAGATCCTCCCACTAACTATGTCCTAGATTATTGGTTTTAGTTATTTGGTTAGAGCCTAATTAATTTAGTTTAGCACAAATAAAGATAGTTTATTGAATTATCACCTCAACAATCTTTCCTTGTTTTTTTATTTTTTTATTTTTCAGATTAAATCAGATGTTGAGACGCAAGGAGACTTTATCAGGTGCTTAATCAAAGAAGTGGAGGGTGCTGCATTTACAGACATTGAAGACGTTGTGCGCTTTGTTAAATGGCTTGATGACGAGCTTTCCTATTTGGTACTTAATGTTGGATGATATTATTTCTAAACAGATTTTTTACAACAATATTGTGAAAAATGGCATAAGAATGTTAGGTGTAAATGGCATTCATACTTAATTTTATATTATTTTACCACTTGTTCTACGCTAGCATTTAGATTAAGATAAAAAAAAAAAAAAAAAAAAAAAGATTCATTTGCTAGCTTTGTTTTTATTTTAGGTGGATGAACGAGCAGTGTTGAAACACTTCGATTGGCCAGAGAAGAAGGCCGATGCGCTGCGCGAGGCTGCGTTTGGGTATTGTGATCTGAAGAAGATAGAATCCGAGGCTTCATCATTTCGAGATGATCCTCGGCGGCCATGTGGTCCAGCTCTCAAGAAGATGCAGGCTCTTTTTGAAAAGTATGCGTATTCCTGACCCACATAACAACATCATCTGTAAAATGTTAATTGAAAGTTCTTTTGAAACAACCTTAAAGAACACTCACTCTAATGTTGCGTTAAAAATTGGGTTATGGCAGATTAGAGCATGGAGTTTTCAATATCTTGAGAATGGGAGAGTCGGCCACAAATAGATACAAAGTCTTCAACATTCCTGTACAATGGATGCTTGACAATGGTTTTGTGAGCCAGGTAATTTTCATGGTCAATTGGGAAGTGACATATGCTGAATTTTATCGACATCCTAATCCATAGGTATTGCTCGACCAACTATCTTCAATGTCTCCATGACCAACGGCCAAAAGTTGTTTCAATTGATTTAGACTACTCCAAATGATTAATTTTGTAGATTTCTAAAAGAATTGTCTCGGCGGTCTTATTTGTTTAATAGCATTCGTTACTTCCCTTCAAGTAAGCCTATTTATAAATATCTTTTCGTTAAATGTCATCGTGTCGGAATAATACAATCCCAAAGCTAAGAGATTTCCTTGGTAAAGTTAACTACTCTACCAAGATGCAGTGCTAGTAGCAAAATGACAAAGCAAAGGTTGGATTCTTATTGTTGTGTCTGCAAATCTCTGCATGCGCACATGTGAACTCACAGATCTCTAAAATCCATCTGTTTGTCTGCTTAGTCGTTTAAACTTGAATAAAGAGAACGAGATTCAGTAATATCTTTGTCGCATTCAAATGACACTATGATGGATCATGGATAGTACACATTTAATACATTTTAAATTACATGAAGAATAGAGTAACTAAAAGGCCATATCCTTCATACATGCCAATAAACAAAACATAACGAGACAAGGATAGCTTGACACGTAGGTTGCTATTCACAATTTCTAGTGTTACATCTAGTGTTACATAGTAAAGAATGACAAGGTAAATTCTCAATTTTTGGTTAGCTTATTTCATTTATTTTTTTTTGAAACTTAAACTTCATGTTATGACAGATCAAGCTGGCATCTGTGAAATTAGCCATGAAGTACATGAAGAGAGTCTCTGCTGAGCTTGAGACAGTTGGTGGTGGTCCTGAAGAGGAGGAGCTCATTGTCCAAGGAGTTAGATTTGCGTTTCGAGCGCATCAGGTAAAATCTACACATATATGTTTTCAACGATAATACAAAAGAGGTGCCTGTTGTAATACAGAGAGAAAATACAGGGCCATCTGAAATAATAATGAGTTGTTGTTGTTTGGCAGTTTGCTGGGGGGTTTGATGTAGAGACAATGAGAGCATTCCAAGAATTGAGAGATAAAGCGAGGTCATGCCAACTTCAATGCCATAGCCAGCAACAGAAAATTTTTTGCAGGTCTGCAACCTACTAGTGATGGAGCAAACTCAGCTTCAGAAAAATTAGTAGCGCCGATTTTGTTGTGTAGATAGTGACATTTTGCTTGTGAATACCAATAGAATGGCCATCACTTTATCCAGACGCAATAATAATACACCCATTCATTAATCAACGCCTAGGATAGGGAAATGAGGCAACCACTGAATCTGTAACACCAATTGTTTCCTCTCACTCACGTTGCTGTTGCCAATTCCTCCAAAACCACTTCCTTAATACTAGTATCTTTTATATTTTGTGGCGACTCTACTACTAGTAAATTGTTTTTGTTTGCACGATTCATTCATATCCATTGCTTGAATTAATTCAGGATTTTTTATGGCGACTAAAGCTTCTATAGTATAACCTTTCTCATTCATTCAATGCAGTCATGTAATTGAACACAATAATTTATAAAACCAATAAATCTTGTTTTATATGACATTTAATAGTTTAACGCTTGTATTAAAGAATATAATTAACATGTATGCTTTATATACAATATTATGTAATTTTTCTAATATATTTTTACTTTTCTAATTAATTATTCATTAAAAGAATTAAAAGGAATACTTTCAGTAAGTATGATTATGGGTAGTTAGAAAAAGGAATATTTAATGTGTCATTGGTTTTGTAAAACAACAATAAATTTAATTTTCTTTAAAACATAAAAGGAAGAAGTAGTACATAAATATATAATAAAAAATTGGAGTCATATAGCCTGTGGTAATTAGCACCAACTTTTATTAATTTTGCAGAAAAAACTAGATTTTAGTGATTAAGTAGTCAAATTAGTACATCAAAGATAAACAATAGTCATATTAATCCCTCCAATAATTAAAAAAGAGTATATTCATGTATGTATCAATCATGGAATCGATTTTTAAAAGTGTATATTTCATAAATTCATTCTCAAAATGCATGATATGAACATTAATTTCATAAAAGAAATGCAAGTTGAAAAGGTTTAAACTACAATTTTAATAATTTAAGAGGGAATATACTCTAAGTTTTTTTTATAGAATTAATTTTTCTATTTACTTTTCAAATATTATTATAAATGTCTACATGACTATTTTTCATTATTTTTACTTTCTTTGTTTTACTCTATATGACTTTTTGAAAAAAAAAAAAACAGTATTTGTTCTATATGAATTATTTTATAAAATTAATGATCTTATGTTTGTTTCATAATAAATATATTGTTTATATAAGTGTTAAAATACTTTTTTTCAGGTGTTTTATACAAACATTTCACGTGATCCATATATTAACTCTAGTTGGAAGAGAGAAAAAAATAGAAACAAAATTATTATTTAACTTTAAGATGTAATGTGGTTTGATCCTCAACTTGATTCACCAAAAATGAATCCGCTTCTGAGTCAGTTCACCTAAATTTTTAAAAAATAAACAAAATTCTTTATAAATTTTTAATTCCAAGTAACATATAAAAATTAGAATTTAAAGTATAACAATCAAAAAATTAAAGATTAATAATTTCTCATTTACTTGTAGTAAATAAAAGAATATATTATAAAAATTATTAAAGTATCCATGAAATAAAATTTATATTTGTAATTATAAATATATAATATTGATATAATAATAAATAATAATAATAATAATGATAAAATATTAAAAATAATTTAATATTTTAAAATATTAAAAATAATTAATATGGTTGTTGAATGAGAAGGACAAACTCACACTTTAATTTAACAAACTTAAATGTGCATTTAAGAAGACTTAAACATGTTATACTACCAAACTTAAATGTACAACTGCTCTGGTACTTTTTTTTTTTATACAGGGGATCGACCAATATGAACAATAGTAACTGACTTGTAAATTTCCTCTCTATCCTTAATTCTAACAAATCTAACAAATAAGACGCCATCAATTCTTCACAATTATGACGACTATAAATACAGAACAGATGACAATATTATTTAAAAAATTAGAAACATCTCATCCAAAATTTAAAACTAGTACAAACCAAATGAATATGCGTGCTTGTGTTGAGTTTGAGATGCTATATAGGACTGAATCATATTTTATATTTTGGAATATTGAGAGAGTGACAAGTGTGAACCTTTTTTAGTCCTTAAGACTGACAAATGTTTTCTTTGGTCAAGTGATAAAATAAATATCCATAATTGGTTTGGTGGCATATTAGAAAAGGATATAACTACTTTTAAACTCTCTTTTTTTATTACTTTCTTAAATTGGAAATAACTAATTTTAACTTTATGTTTTCTAACACATTGCACACTATGCATCATTTAGAAAATATATTTTATGAAAATTTTCATACAATTGTTTATAAAAAATGACAAGAGATAAAGTTATTTTGTAAATTTTATAATTTCGATAAAAAAAGTCTTACAAAATATAAAGATTTTTAGTAATCATTTAATAATGAATTTTACACATTTTATTATATAGTAGATTAGTCTAGGTGTCACTTCTCAAATTCATTTTTAGTTATACATCTAATTATTATAGATTTTGTCCCTTCACTCATTAAACTTTGTAATGATTAGCCAAGACAAATGAATTAAATAGTTGTTTCCTTTACTTAAACAGAAAACTTATGTTTCACTGACATGCTATGATTTACTTTACTTAAAATCGGAAACATAGCAACGCTTCAAAATCCATGAGCATGCAACGTCCTAAGCCCTAGTTACATATATCTTTGTTTAATAACTCCAACTACATGTTGGATTTAGTTACAGAAACTTAAAAAATACACTTATTCCTAAACCAATAATTTAACATGTAAAGCAGGGTATTTCTTGTTAGACGTGCAAGAAGCATTTAGCTTTAAGTAGCAATTTTATATAGTGCGGAAATAATCAATCTTACTAGGGATTCGTTTTGATAAATTTATCTATAAACATTAAAATATTTTTTTTTCATAAATTAAAGTCATATTCCATGCGAGTAAAAATCAAATTAAAAGGAAACTAGCATGAAAATAATTTTGTAAATTATTTTATATAGAAACTAATTTTGACTTAAAATAATTTTTTTGTGCTCTTTATGAATAAATTCATCCCATCAAACTACAGGAAGTAAGGACTTTCTGTTATCTGATGAGCAAAACTATAATGGAATACATTTACCAATCAGGATTTCGTGTCCTTATGCTGTCTCTATTGCCTAGAGAAGTTACGGTCAGTTACTCTTCTTAATTATAGTTAAACTCACTTTTTTGTTCAAATAGAAATAGCAATGATAATGCCATAAAAAGTCCTTTTGCATATTGATTACAGAACTTTTCTCATAAGTCAAATGCTGAGACATTTGGTTGCTAAAACGTCTAGTCACTGCTGAGGTAATTGGTTGTTAAATATAATTATCTGAAAGGCACAAAAAAACCGCTAGATTCTTTCAATGCAGAAAATGACCCAAGGTAAAATGCAAAAAGACCCTTCCTTTCGTGGAAGGAAGAAAATAGTTTCTTACTTACAAACCTTGTAGCTACCACAAGTATATATCAATCAATGGCAGAGATCAGCATCATTCTGTGATTCAATAAAATTATTAGATTACACCCTTGTAAAGAAAATACTTATCTGGGTATGCAACATTTTGATCCCTGACTTATTTTTTTTTTTGTAAATTATTCTTCAAGAATCCTATAATTTTATTTTACAATTGATTTTCACCCCTTTGACAGTATCTATCCCCCAAATAATAAAGAAAATCTCTTACACTAGCTGAATATATAACCAAGGGATGAAGACACAATAATTGTGTGGGGCTTCACCTTGATGAGGTGAGAGCTGCATATAGGAGCTGGTTCCAAGTGTCAGGTAATCCTGGGAGGCACCAGTGGCTGCAGTCATTGCCTGCATGATCCCCACTATAAGAAGAAGGGTGAGCGTCCTTCCTTAATTGTGAGAGGAGTGTGATATCAAGTAGATAAACTGGAGTATTCATCTTCTTTAATACATTGTTCAATATGGTAGTTGCTGGAGGTAGACCTGCTGGATATGTTGATCCAGACAGTGGTTCAAGCTCTCCACTACAGCTTCTCTTCGGTTGATTCCAATCCTTCCCTCTGTTACAGTTACAAAAATATCGTAAAATACTAATTCTGCTACTCCATTTTGTTCTAATTTCTCTGTTGCTTTCTGATAGTCATGAAAATATGGTCTATATTTAAATCCCTTTCCTTTTATGCAAACTACAAAACTAATTTGATTGAAAATGAGCGAAGGGGTTGCTTACTGATAATGAGTAGGAGAGATGCCTTGAAAGAAGACTTTAGTTTTGGTGGTATCAACATTCTGATCAACCCATTTAGCCCAAGTGGTTAATCCTTTATTGTATGCCTCCAAGCGGTCCATGTTCTTAACCAGATTGGGTCCATCTCTGATATAATCCCATCTGAATACGAAGATCACCAACAACCGTTAGGTCAGACCCAAAAACAAAAGGGATAAAAGGACAATGAGGTATTACAATAAAATGGACCCTCCCATGTTAAATTTTAATGCAACCAAGTTATGTTGAAATTTTATATCCTCTTTCACCTTATAATATGCATTAAATATTTTGCATAATGATTTCTGCATAAACGCATAATACCCCTGAGATTTTCCAGTGTGGGTCCACCAATGCCATGAGTTGAAAATCAACAAGTCCATGCCTTTCCATGCATTTCCAGCAACAATGGAGTTCAATGTAAGGACTCGCCCAACATTTTCTCGAATTATGTCTACCAAATAGGGTGTGCGGTATAGCTGTATAGTTACTCCATAGTCCTGCACAAACTCACCAAACCTAATCATTATCTATCCACTTTCCATGGCTCAGATTCAATTCCATTTACATCACACCCACATTTATATGTGTGAGATATTTCACAAACCAACCAATAAAGTGCCAAACAACTAGGACTCACCAGAGGCATTCATCCAAATCCAACTCTTATAAAAGTCAACTGATATTCATATGTTCATCTCTCTTATTCTAGCATGCTTCATCTCTAAATTTCTTTCAATAATAAGCACAGTATAAAAGTGATTAAAGTACTTTACTATAACATCGTTTTCAAAAGGTGAGGCATGTATTGGCATACAAAAAATATTCACGTGAAAAATAATAACTGTCAACAAACATGCTCTGTTCTTGTCAACCTCACTTTTTTAATATAATAATGCTATCTTTTTATAAGCATTAGTGACTAATTATTAACTATCATTCTAAAATATATCAGTAAAGAATAAAAACAATAAATTTTCAGCAAAGTAAATTTAAGATATCAGTTAACGGGACAGAGATGTAATAACAAAAGGTTTGAAATTATTATTATTATGAAAACGGTGATTATTCAAACTTAAGATGTATTGAAATTATTTCCTTGAACATTGGAAAACGGTGATTATTCAAACTTAAGATTTGTCAACTTCTTACTAATAACTGAATAGTTCTTAGAATAAAATATTGTCTTAATTAATCTGGGTTTCCAACTAACCTGAATACACTAAGGAATTGCTACCTATTGATTGAGATCTGAAATTTATCCAGAGTTTTATAATATTATGGATTTTGTAGCTTAACAATATTAGCATGCCATCTAGATTCGTTTTCAAATAGAAAAGCCTAGCCAACTTGTGTCATGTTCTATGATTGATACCGAGAAAAGCCAGTTAATGAACCAAATAATTGCGAGGAGCCTCCAAGTTGTAATCACTGGTTGGCATGCCCAGCCTGTCATAAACCATAGATAAACTCCACAGTACATAAACTCTACAATTTTGTGTCAAAATCAGACCCTTCTCTATGAAGTAGAATTTTGGTTTCCCTGCAACATTAATTACTATATGCTCTTTTTCTTCCACTTTTCCTTTAAGGATCCCTAGTACTTTTATTTCTATTTTTATTTTGAATATTTTATTGGTCCTGGGCCAGCAAAAGGAATCTTCTCCTGTCCAAGGAACTGTTCAAAGGTATATCATTAAAGCGTTGGTTCATTATATCTGCTTAACTTTGTGGGCAATGGGTTTTGTATACTTAAATCCATGTAGTTCAACCTTCCACCTATCAACTTTTGAAAAGAAAAACACAAAAAGAAAAAAAATGAAAATTCAATCCAGCTTCCCTTCCTACCTCCTCTCTGTATCTTTATTTTAAAAGTGACAAGTGTGATAGAGAGGTGCAAGAGGTTTGATTTTGATGTATAGCTAACATTTTTCTTTATCTATCGTAACGGTATGGAGATTGAGTATTTTGCAAGAAATTTTAAGCTCAAAATCTATTTCCTTTATTGTACCAAAACAAGAATTTTTTTTTTCTAGCTTTATGTCAAAACCTTGCTTGAATTCTGTAAACAAACTATAAATATAATAACTGGGGTAGGAGAAAACTTAGGAAATTAATGATGGAAGAACCAACACGGCATAAACGATGAAATAAAAAAGTTACGTAGCGCGACAGAGAAACAAACAAAGAGATGAAAAATCAAGAAAAAGATGGAGGGTTGTCTTGAGTGACGCCTAGTGATTTATACAAAACCAGAAACGAGACAAAGTTATAAAAAGAAAAGTAAAACAAAAGCAAACCTGGAAGGTTACAGTGGACAGTGATTCTTTCCTCAAAAAGCTGCTCTTGGTATTTGGCACCGACGCGTGAATCATACAGGATAGTGATTCCCACATGTTGAGACTCAGTGAGTCACCCACAAACATTATCTTCTTACCCTTCCACCTGTTTAGGAAATCCCCACCATCGAACCTACGTCACAAAAGTTGCAGCAACACCAGCAAATGTCATTTATCAAACACTTTCCACCGAGTATTTTTACTAGTTTTGCCCCCCTTTTAGTTAGGCAGAAGAAAATAATATAGGGGCAAAAAAAATTTAGTAGGCTGATTCACAGGATGAAATTGTACAAGGGCAAAAGTTAAAACTTGTTTCTTAATTGTGCTATTCAATATATGAAATCTGGAAACAAAAGTGGTTGGTTCCTTTCACGAAATCAAATTTAAGACTTATTGCCTCATTTATCAAACAACTTCCAAATTAACTTGGTTGGTGCATGTATGGTAAACTGTGGGTTGACAGTTGTTTTCTGAAGCAACAATTGGTGTTTTAATGATAATTTTTCTGTAGTTTTATTCTATTTGTAAATCCAAACACACTATTCAACCGTTTCACATTATTCTTGTGGAGAAATGGAGACACAAAATATGAAAGTTGTATTTCAATGTTTGCCAGTATAAACTACTGGTCAAATATGTTCTCATATTGAACAAAACTAGAATGTAATAGTTTAGAAATCTATGTACTTAAAAAAACTAGAGTGTCATGGCAACCTATGCGGAGCTATAACAGAGTTTCAATACTAATTGAAAATAGTATAAAGAAATAATTAAGATATTACATTAAAAGTTTTTTTTTTTCCATAAATATTGAATCTGGGAACAAAGTTAAAACATGGACTGAGAAAGTTGACACTACCTGGGTAAGGCACATGAATCAGGTTTCCAAGCATATTTGAGGTACTGCTTGTCAGGTCTTCCAAACTTTTGGCAATCAAACTCATGATCAATGAAGGGGCAGGTTGACGAGTCATAGAGAGGATAAGAAGGGTCAACCACCCAACTTCCCATGAACAAATTGCACCTATTTACTATTACTGCCTTTTTCCCTCCCAAGCCACTCACATTGTGGAATGTTGCAGCTCTTGCTTGGTGCAGGGACAAGAGGCAGCAGAACAGGGTGAGCAGAAACAGAGTAAAGACCCTGAAACCCATACAAGAATGAATAGCCTAAAAGATGAGAAAGAGGTAAAAGAAAATGTGAATGAAACTTTGTGTGTGCTTATGGGTCATATATAGGACGGAGAAACTCCACAAAAGGAAGTGCTTGGTGGGTGCCCATGGTGGTGCTACAGGACACTGATTTTTCTCTCTCTTACAACGAGGGATCTTGGATGGATTTGTCTAAGCTGTGTGTGGTCATTTTAGGATTTGATAAGGAAAATGTTTGTTTTTTTATGGGAAAAATCAAATCTTACTTACCACTGAGCTAGGGAACTGAAATGCTTGTGCATTTCATTCCATGGGTGTAGTGTAATGTCAAGGGCCAAAGGGGATCTGCTTCAATAAATTTTTAGTAAGCAAGTACAATTATGCTGTGGTTTTTTTTTTTTTTTTTTTTTTTTTTTTTTTTTTTTTTTTTTTTTTTTTTTTTTTTTACATTTTACTTCATTATACAATTTTTCTTCTACAATTGAAAAATTAACACCAACTGAAAACACATCAATGTTTGATAAATTACTTAACTTGTTTAATTAATATTATATTTTAACATGTACACATTCTTTGATACTTTTTAATTTTATTATTTTATACTTACCTTTTTTCTAAACTTTTGAAAAAAAACAAAGACAACAAATCAACTTGTACTAAAAAATATTATTCAAACTCGATTTGATTTTTTCATAACACTTTTGTCTTAAATAAGTATATAAGTATAGGTAAAGGTACTTAATTTTTAAAATTAACATTAGACCGTAATAATATTTGTAATATTCATATTTTAAATAATTATAATAATTATTTGATATTTATTTTAAAACTGAGTGATAGAAAATTTTATTTTTAATTTTTTGTAAATAAATTCTTATTTAAAATATTTTTTATTTCATGTAGACAAAATCTGAATATTAAAAAACAAATTAAGTAATTTTAAAAATATTATGACTAAAATAAAAATATCAATAGAAAAATATTAATAATATATGCATACATTACTAATAAGTATTATGAATAAAATATATTTATGAGCATTTAAAGAATTATATTTATTATGATTGTGATAGTAATATTAATAGAAATAAAAGTTTAAGTAAAAAATAATTACTTATTAATAAATTTATAATTATAAAAAAATATTAAAAGAATGTTTTAAAAATATAAGAAGAAATAAAAAAATTAATAATTAATTAATTATATTAAAGAAAACTTGTAATAGATAAGAAAAAGAAAGAAAATAATAGTAACATAGAAAGAAATAAGATTACATTTATTAAATAATTATTACTTTAAAAAATAAAAATAAGATGAAATTAAGGCTATAAATAAAATAATTATTACTTTAAAAAATTAAAATGAAATGAAATTAAGGCTATAAATAAAAAGTAAGGTGAATTAAACTGGAATGGAAAAGAGAAAGTGATAAGGAAGAGAAAGAAATAAGAGAGAAAAGAAGAAAGAGAAAAAAAAAAAAAAAAAAAAAAAAAAAAAAGGAGGGAGAGGAAGAGAATATTGAAAAAGGAAAATTTTAAATATTCTAAAAAGTAACTCTATTAAATATATGGGAAGTGAGGTTAAACTTAGATGTGTTTTATTAATTTTTAATTTATTATAAATTACATATTATCTTATTTTATTTTATTTTCAGTTATCATTTTTTTATCTTATTTATTTACAATTATGAACTGATTTTATTTGTTTTATTCAAATTTAGTATTGTTAATTTTTATTTTATTCTATTTTGTAATAATTTAAATATTATTTTTTATATATAAAAATACACATAAAGTAAAAGCATGTATTTTTTATGAATTTGGATAAAAATTATATGTATGTTATGTTACTATTTACTTGTTATATTTTTTGTTATAATATGCAATTTATGAATGGAGATACATGGGATATAATGATGGGTCATGTTATATGAGGATTAATTAAGTAAGTAAAGATAGGACATAATTAATGTTAAGAATAATATTAGTTAATGCAAAACTTTTATATAATCATCAATATAGAATATAACATCCTAATACCACCTGCATGTCAAGTATCACTGTCAACAAAATGGAAAGGAGATTAAAACTATGAGTGTTTTCTATTTACATATGAAAAAAAAAAAGACAAGAATATTCATACAAGAGATATTAGAACATTTTACTATAACCAGATATGAACATGTACATATATGTTTCGTTTCCATACCGTATTCATCTTCATACTTATTTTTTTTATAAATTAATAATTACTAATACACCTATAATTTATTAGTTGATTTAAAAAAATTATATTAATTTTTTTCTTAGTTTGGTGTTTTATTACACATTTAATATTCTTTTATTATTTATATAATTATTTAACTTTTACTTAATTATTTACACTTTAATTTAATATTTATATTATTATAATTTATTTCTTAATAGTTGACATTTGAATATATATATATATATATATTTATTTATATTAAATATTTAATAATATGATATTTTTTATTGTGATTTATATTTTTATTAATTTTTTAAAATAAATATTTAAAGCAAGCAAGAAAATAAGTACAAGTATACCTATTATCTTAATAAATTAAATATAAGATAAAAAAATTTATACCTAACAAATATAGACGAGAATGAAAAATATTTTTTACTTTCGAAAAAGTAAAATTCCCAATCGTCCTGCTCCCTCCTATAACAAAAAAAATATTAACTAAAAATGAATTGATTAAAAAAATATGAAAATATATTATAATACTTCGTGTTTAACACTTAATATACACATGTGTATTAAGAAAAAGCTTTTAAATATCGATATAAGTTAAAAAAAAATTATATTCTTCATTATAAATATACTCTATTTTTTAATTAAAGATATTTTTTAAATATTATCTCAATAAATATAATTTCGTTTGTATATAATTTCTTACGTGCGCATATTTGATGTTTTGTGCAAAGTGATAAACTATAAGAGAAAAATAAAGTAATTTTTCTCGAACAAACACATTTTAAACCTTGCAAGAAAACAAATCGATTAAATTTTATTCGCATGGTCACTTAATATATAGATAGACCAGCCTTGCTTGAAAATATTATAATTTTGTTTTGTTTTTTAAGTACTGGTGTCAAATAATGTCTAAGAAACAAATTTAGTTTTTTAAACTTAAAATAAACAAATTAATATTAATCAAAAATAATAAATAGGTGATCAAAAACTAAATGATGACTTCTCTCATTAAAATAATTGTTCTATCAATATTACTGGAGACAATTTGTGTTGAAGAAGTTTAGAAACAACTTTACCTAAAAATATTGGGCAACTAAATAAATCTATCTTAAATAATAACACAATTAAGTGTACTTACTTATAAGCTTAGGTTAAGTAGGGAGGGATGGGCAACACCAACTAAATTGAATTAAATTGTGAAAAGTATATTCAACTATAAATATAAATTGTTGGAACTAAATTATAAAATAATATAGGTGAGCCGAACTAAATTATTTTTAGTTTTAATAAGTATTTTGAATTGTTTTGAATCCAACTAATTTATAAATTGATCTAAAGTTATATTTATAAATATAATTAAACAAATATTATTAAAAAATCATTAAACATGAATTTTTTATGGCATTATATAAAATCTCATATTTAATGATTTAATTGATTTATTCAATCAAAATATATACTAGTTAATTATGATATTATATTACGATAAATAATTTAATGTAAAATGGATTTTGATATTATATAATATGACAATCAATTTACTGCATTGTAAAGTTTTTTTTTTTTTTATAATTATAGAGTGCTTTTGATAAGTACACGATCAATTTTATTTACTATCACGAGCTTTAACAATAATTTACAGTAAATATGTATTATTATTATATTATAATAATGATGATAAATATTTATGTTGCCGTGAATATTAAGGTAATGACAATAATGAAACATGTTGAGTTTCAACAACTTAAAGTTGGAAATAATATATATTAGAATAGAGTGTAGCCAATTTAAAAATAAGATATCATATCACACATTAGAAAAAAAAAAAGTTAACTAACGATAAATTGGATTGTCAATTATAAAAAAAAAAAAATAGACAGTAATATAGTCTGATATGGTTTTCTTTTTCTAAAACGTGTGTACTTAAAAGAGAATAAATAAAAATTTAAATATACAACAACTTAGTCTAAAATGTTTCACAGTTACAAATGATAACTATAGTGATGTGAAAAATAAAGATGGTTGATAAAAGGAAAATATCTAGAAACATATAGATAAATGGGTTAAGTTAATATATAGGTGCTTTTGTAAGCTGAAAAGTTAATTGAGCTAGAATTAAGTGTTTTATAAAGTTATTTAGTAAACTATAGTTGATAAATATAAAATAATAGAAATGGATATATGATGCTTTATATAAATTATAATTTACGAATAAAAGTATACATTTTGGAATATTTATATTTGTAGTCTTTAATTAATTTTAAAATTATATTTTTCTATACAAATCAATATTTGTAATTATATTTTTTATTTTCAATTATTATATATTATTTTCCATACATTGTATTATACTATTTTTATTAAATTAAATCTTTAAAATATTTCAATCAAATTTAAAATAAATAAAATAAAATACTATAATTTAAGTTGGAAGTATAATATAAAAATCCATAATATCAATATCATGAATAATGATGTCAAGACAGTGAAATAATAAGTATTGTAAATATTATATAGGTTAAAATAAACAGTATAAAAGTAATTATTGATTATCATAATCAAAAGTTGACGTGATAAAAATGTAAAAAATAAAAATAAAATCTTACCATAAGTAAAAAAGACAGCAAACTCGTACTGTGAAAAATAGTAAACAAAATAAAAATATAATAAAATATTATCTTCTTGAAAAATCATTGATTATTTTGTTATAACTTATAAGATTTTACAAACTCATTTCCAAATAGGTGATAAAAAAATAATTTTAAATTAACTTCACATAACTTATTTAGTAGTTAGTGAGTTTTATAAATTTGTCTCCATAATCATTAAAAAGAATTATCCGTAAATAAAACAACTTCAATAAAAGATAAGAATATTCTTAAAATTTGAATTTTAAATTTAACTTAACTTTTAAATATGAGTTTTTTTAACATACGTTTTTATATTAAGACTATTTAGCTTGTCTGAAATTATATATTTAATAATGATTCGGAATGGATCCAACAAATTTATTAGGATAAGTTTTATAATGACTTATATTTTAAAAATTAAATTTTAAATTTAATTCAATTTCAAAAAATTAGACTATAAGATAAAGTTTGTATTTATTTATATATTATATTGAAAAACTTTATTTATAATAAAAAATATTTTCTTATTTAAAATTTTAGTTATCAATGATTATTCTATTACATAATTTTTTAATAACCATAAGATGACCATTAGTAAAACTAAAGTAGTACTACTATAAATACAAATGTTATGTAATTAATACCAATAATGTATTATTGATGTTTTACATGTGTATTAAGGTAAACGATTAAATAAAATTTCAAGTTTCACTAATACATCAAATCGAATCAAATAGGTTAATGTTTCACATGATAAAAACTTGTGAAGATTTGTTACATTAAATCGGTAATAAAAAATCATTGGTACTTGACAAAATATAAAAAAAAAAATGACTGTCATAATAAATTACTAAATAAATACTAGATTGAAAAGAATAAATTGTCAAACAAATCATGAATCATGTATTATAATACACGTTAGTTTAAATTTCAACTTGATACTAGTTTATTACATAAATTTGTGTGTATTTTTTATTAATGAGACATGATAACTTTTTGTATGTTTGTTGTGTAAGTGTAATTAACGATAACTTAATGTTATTATAGGTTAAATTCAATAGTTAGCTCACTTTTATTTTTTTATAATTTTGTTATGATAGTATTTTGATAGTAAACTATCAGAAATTTAAATATAAATGATTGAAAGTTATATTGAACATATAGTTTTACTATAACAGATACCAAAATATGTATGTAGAATTTATGTGATGTATATATATCATATCTATATTTATGTACTTGTATATTTCAGCCATTAAACAAAGTAGCATAACGAAAATGTAATATCTACTTGGAAGTGTTATTTTGAGTTTGATTGAAATGGTTGAAAGAAAGAATGGGGTGTGACCTGCCTACAACTGAAGGTTGAAGCTCCACCAACTCCGGTCTGACTAGCCACCCTCCATTCCGTGAGCCCAAAAGGCGAGTTTTGTGGTCTGAAGAAACCCACAGCACCACGCAACCCATGTCGGCCACAGAATAGAGTGATCCACAAGCATGCACCAACTCAGGCCCTCAGGACCCATACTCCATTCTGGCCGTTAAAACGTGCACATCTTAGCTCCCAATAAAACACCAATGTCTTTTCCGTTGCTTCATAATCTTCCACACTACCAACACAACAATAACAATTTTTGTCATCTACTGTCAGTCTTTTTCCGTCACTACTATAATAATTAAAATTTATGGGTAATATTTTATTCGTGACCGAAATAAACTCCTCCACTCAGTCCTGTTACATTCCCATTGATAATCGAATCTAATTCAACAGTTATTAAAATCCTGCATCCACCAATCCTTCTTTTTGTTTGCAGATTTGTGTTACAACTAACGTTTTATTAATTTTTCATTTTTTTATGATATGTAATTTATAATCCAGTATATTTATATTTTTCTTACTTATTTATGCATAAAAATAAAAATAAAATAGAATTTACTTATTATTATGTTTTTTTAAGCGAGGGGTTATATATAACCCCATCCATAACACAGTTTCATCTCTGGCTCTGACTAATGTATGAGCTACAATATTTGCGTAATATTTATAAAATTTAATATGGACTACATGCTACAAATTCTTTACAGTTTTTCAAGATACTTAGATATGTAACTTGAAAAGTCTTGTTGCAGCGTCCACCACCATCCGGTGTATGTTATACCAATGCTTTTTTTTATCCTTACTAATATATATATATATATATATATATATATATATATATATATATATAAACTATGAAAATTAATGTATTAAATAGATTTTTGACACAAATTAAATTTTAAATTTGTTATTTTTTTTAAAATAGTCAATATTTTTATATAATGCTATTTTTAACTATTAATGGTTTTCAAAATTAAAATACAGTTCATAAGCAAATATAAAATGATAGATTGAAAAAGATAATAAATTAAGAAAAACCTTTAAAAAATTATTTATTGAAGAAAAAGAAAAACTCCCAAATACTCTGTTGTTGAATAATAGGTTTGCGGAACACTCTCATTCAATAATGTAGAGCAAAATATATATATATTTTTTTAATTCTTAAAATTATTAGAGGGTAAACAATATTTCTTTTATATATTTGATTTGATTTTTTAAAAAAATTAGTGTAAAATTATTTGATTGGGAAGTGAAAATCTAATATTTGAAGAAGAAATTTTAGAACGTTAAAAATATACAAATACTCTTTTAAGATAGTTGTACGTGAATAATTTAATATAGGAAATTATCATTTTTATTTTGTAAAAATATCACAAACCATAAATAAATTTATATAAATATTCTTAGAAATTTGCATGTTCAACAAATTTCGGTAAATCATAGTTATGATTTCTTTAACCATTATTTTTGGATATGAAAAAACTTCATCGTACCAAAGTATTTCCAAAAAAAAAAAAAGGATATGTGACCACTTATAAGTTTTATTATTAGTTTTGCATATCTGTTTAAGATTTAATAGATTCCAAAATGAAATTACTATAATTATACTAAGTATTTTATAAAAAATATAATTAAATGATAAAATCATTTTCATTTAAGATTTACTAGATCAATTAATTAACACAATTAGAATATATTTATAATTATGCCTTAATTGTTATTATTATTATAATGAAATATAATAATATTTTTTAATAAAAAATGAATAAAAAGTCATTTGCTCTTAAAGTGATAGTAAGGTTGTTATTATTTAAAAAGGAAAAAGATATTATTCAGATTCTTATCACTAGATTTACGCATATTATCAGATTATTTTTGTTATTCTGTTAACATTTTGTTATTTGATTCTTCATATTTAGAACTACCATTTAACAAAAGTTGAACAAGTTTTTCTCAACAAATTTTCTAGGTTAAGAGAACCAAGATGACAGAACTTTCGAGAGTGTCTTTAAGGGCATTGACTTATTGCATTAATTTGTTTATAGCATTTCGAAATGTCTTTTGTTTCAAGGTTTCACAGGCTGATTCAGCTTCTTCAATGGAATTAACCTCAGACATTCATCCTGATTCTCCAATGGAATCAACCTCACAAGTTGACCCAACTCCAATCACTCCTGAATCAACCTCCAATGTTGACCCAACTCCAATTGATAGCAGAATGGCTGTGGAAGAAGGACAGTGGTCAGATCTGCCTCATGAACTGCTGTCCAAAATTGCTAGTGGTTTAGGGCTTATGGACTTTCTCAGCTTCCGTTGTGTCTGCAAAGATTGGCATATGGCTTCTTCAAAAGTTTCGCATGAAGATAAGTATTCTGAACCTTGGTTTCTCATTTACCAAGGAGAAGAAGGTTCTAAGTGTTCGTTGTTAAACAATGAACATAAACGTTACGTCAGCTACATCCTAGAACTGGATGGCGCAACATGTCTTGCATCGTATGAAGGATGGTTACTTCTCTTTCGTCCAGACTCATTGTTCTTTTTTTGCCCATTTTCAAAGGCAAAAATAGAACTTCCAAATTGTCCATTCACGGAAGTAACTGAACATATTGCAGCATTTTCATCAGCCCCCACTACTCAAGATTGCACTGTTGTTGTGCTTAACCGTCAGAGCATTTTTGAGTTACAACTGTTCATGCTTTGCAGGGGAGAGAAGGTATGGACCAAGTACTCCTATTTCGGTTGTAATTTTAATAGAATGAGAACAGCTGTGTTTTATGAAGAGAAGGAGTTTCACTTTATGGACGGGTGGAATGGTATGATCTCCTTCAATGCTTCTAAGACCCCTCAGTGGACCACTGACATTATGTATCCAAACCAAGATTTATCTGAGGAGGTTTTAGTTTTGGACAATACGATACGTGAAAACCTTTTTCAACGCCATAACGATAATGGTTTTCTGACATTCTTAGAGGCAAATGATTCACTCTCTACCTGCGGGACTACAATTTCAAACTATACTCGTCAATTTGACATGACAATTGGGGGTGAAAGCATACAGGCACCAAATAATCAATCTGAAAGCCGTCATTTTAAAGCGGTATGGATCCAACCTAAATATTGCTATGTTCCTCCAGGCCAGACATGGTAATTTAGTTAGGGTTTCCGTCTTTTTTATAATCCCTACTCTCCTTGGTTGCTCTCTATTTCTGGTTGTTTACTGTTTTCTCATAGCTGACGAAATAAAACGGAAGCTCCTTAATTACCATTGAATATCATGACTAGAAAAAGGATGTGCAGGATTTTCTTATTTCTAATAAGAGAAAGGAAAAAAGAGTAAGGAAGAACGGAACCTTGAAACGAAAGAATTACTGATTCCAGGTTTTGAGAACACATTTAAAACCCAAAGAATCTGTAATTTATATAAAAGAATTATAAAAGTAGTTCCATCAACGCAACACTTCGAATAAGAGGGTAGCTACAAGATATAGTTTGCAGGACAGATGATTGTGTGGAATATGTGTAATAAGTATATACCTACATAAACAACCTTTTCAACAATTTGGATGATTGTGTGAAATATGTGTAATAAGTATACCTACATAAGCAACCTTTTCAACAATATGTGTTTGGGTATAGAATGGAATATATGAAACTACAAAAATATTATTTTTAGGAATGACAAGATAGATATAGAGGAGATTTTTTGTTTAGCTCAAGTAAATACATGAACAACTCTAAAAACTAAATTTTTATAATTGAGTGCATAACTTTGGTCTTCTGGCTTCTCGCTCTTTTTCACATGTCACGCATTACCTACTGATCTTGAAGGACTTTCTTATTTATATGTTTAGAATGGACCTCGAATGGTACGGAAACTAAGTGGGGTCTAATTACTTTCATAATCCTCATTTACCTGATAATTGTCACGCTTCTGGTCACTGGTTTAAGAATTAATTAAAGTAGTATATAATAGCAGTGGGAGGGGTCAAGATACTGAGATACTACATTATCCGACATGTGGCTCACACGTCCGGATCAGTTCATGAACATATATTCAAGAGGACAACAAGAAATAGAAAGATTTATGCAGAAACATAGGACAATGTACGCAGAGAATTGTTAAGAGAGATATCATAAACACAAAAGAATGAGTAACAGGAGATTTTAGGACTCAAAAGAGGTGAGAAAAAGAGTTTCTCTAAATTATGCAGATTCAAGTAAGCTATATAACAATGCAGTGAAACATGTGCATATCAGCCACACCCATATCAGAGCTAAAGAAAAGGGAAGTAAGGCTGGAAACCTTAAAAACAAAGAAGTAAATTACCCAATTATAATGTTTTTAAATGGTTATTTGTGTTTCTTTTATCATAATAAAGAAGTCAATGTTGAATAAACTGACTTTTGTATTTATTAAAACAGTTTAAAAATTTATAACGCGGACTTAATTTACTCTAATTTTTTTTAATCCATAGACACTTTTATGTGACTAACCAATTCATCAGTATAGTGGACAGAAGAAAATTTCATAATTTATAACAAATTTAAAGCATCAAATTGAAACTACTTTTATTTCAAATTATTTAATTTTGAAAATATATATTTTTTGTATAAGATAGTTCAAATTGATTAAATTTTATTTTTTGATAAAGTATTCCAATTACCATATGATATATAAAATTAACAAATACAATAAACACCATAAAACAAAATAATTACATAAATTGAAAAATAATCAAGACAAAAAAAGTTATTATAGACTTAATGAAAAATCTAATTAATATCTATTCGAAAAACAACACATCATTATTCGTTTTAAAACTATTGAAAATGATTAACCAATAAATAATCATGACCTAAATTAATAAATAAAGAATCTTAATAATATTAATTAAAAAAAATAACTTTTATCAATGTTAAAAACTAGTCTCAATTGATAAAAGAAAATATTTAATTAGTATCAGTCAACAATAACCTTTTCAATATTAGTTCATAAAACTTATTTTAATTAATGTTGGTTGACAAATAACTTAACTGCATTCTAATCATTTTGATAGAGAAACAATATCTCAATTGACATAAATCATATAATACTCATAATACTAATAAATAAATTGCTACTAGTGTCAATTAACACAAACTTATTTTACAAAAAAAAGCTTTAGAGATGACAATTCAAAAAATATACATATCAACTTTAACATAAAGAATTTTTTCGTCAATAAAAAGGATGCTGTTGAACCAGTAATGTCTTCACCTCAACTGAATTGAAAATGTGACTAAATTAATGTCATACTCAATGTCTGACCAAATAAAACAAAAGTAAAGAGATAAAAAAATAATTGTGAAGAAGAAAAGAATATTAATAATTTTAAATTCTTACTTCTTAGGGAAATATAAATTTACCAAATTAAAGTAATTGAACTATTCTCATACATTTCTATCAGGTTATATAAAAATGGTAAAGTACCAAGATTAGAAAAAGTGGAGATGCAGGGGATCGAACCCTGTACCTCTCGCATGCAAAGCGAGCGCTCTACCATTTGAGCTACATCCCCAATGGAAGTCTTTATTGAGATATTCTTATATATGGAATAGATTCATCTTCTACCCGTCCTTATGCCCAAACTTAAACTAGTATTCACAGTGAGGTGAAGGAAAAGAAAAGGTGGATAATGGCTTCGTTATCGC